>Ga0315284_10000160_pt1 | contig 90299 bp, 97 predicted proteins | sample YL17G09_16_MG_FD_203696 | JGI IMG/M metagenome (GOLD analysis project Ga0315284, IMG submission 203696) | Sediment microbial communities from Yellowstone Lake, YNP, Wyoming, USA - YL17G09_16 | ecosystem: Environmental > Aquatic > Freshwater > Lake > Sediment | place: USA: Wyoming | collected... | reverse complement strand
TCACCCTTCATACCGGTAGCACCAGTCGCTCCGATGTCACCAGGATCACCTTTCATACCGGTAGCGCCAGTCGCTCCGGTCGCGCCGATAGCACCAGGATCACCCTTCACACCGGTGGCACCAGGATCACCTTTCATACCGGTAGCACCAGTCGCTCCGATGTCACCAGGATCACCTTTCATACCGGTGGCACCGATGTCGCCCTTCACACCGGTGGCACCGATGTCGCCCTTCACACCGGTGGCACCAGTCGCACCTTTCATTCCAGTCGCACCAACAAGGCCTGGCAATCCAATAACACCAGTCGCACCAACAAGGCCTGGCAATCCAATAACACCAGTCGCACCAACAAGGCCTGGCAATCCCATAACACCAGTCGCACCAACAAGGCCTGGCAATCCCATAACACCAGTCGCACCGGCGTTTCCCTTAATACCGGTAGCACCAATAATGCCTGGCAATCCCATGGCACCAGTCGCCCCGGTGGCTCCCGCAGTGCCTGTTAGACCGCGCAAGCCCGTGGCGCCAGTGGGTCCCGTATGTCCGGGTGGACAGGGTGGAGGGCACGGCGGAGGCATGAAACTAGGCGGGCAATGGATTGGATTTGGTCGCGCCACGTAGTGGCATCTGCACTCTGTGTGTGAGCACTTTCTGCAGCGTTCTTTGTCTGGTTTTGGTTTGCTTGAGCTGGCAAGGATCTTGTGCTTGCCCGAACAGCCAAACTTTCCGCAATCTGAGCAATATGCGTGTTGGCCTGACATAATTTATCTCTGACCAACAAAATATTTCACTATTTCATACTGATATTATTTTTTGAACTAAATCCAGCCATTTGCATGTTCCGTAAACGCAATGAATAACAAGGAGCCCAAAGCGCATACTCTAAAGCTACTACACACTGGTAGCCGCCGAGGCGAAAGAGGAAAGGCCCTGCTGTCACTGCGGGCCACGGCTCGAGACGAACACATTCGCAAGATCAGAGAGCAGGTCCGTGTAGAAGGCTCCGAAATTGAGGAGCCGTGGTCGCAGGTCAAAGTCGATGGCATCTGTTCGGCACAGGCCGAGTTTGTGCACATGATCCTGCACACGCGTGAAGCTGCACTCAGCGCTCTCCAGCGAGCAACCAATGCTCTGAGACAAGACAGAAATTCATATCTGACTTTTGCTCTCTCCTCGTCAGAAAGAATTTTGTCCTTTCTCAAAGACTGCTTGAGTGGCTCGAATGCAGAGATGAAGCGCGCAGCCCTCGAGTTGGTCACTCTCCTGGCCGACGCACAGCCCGAGGTGGCCAGCGCCCTGATCGACAGCCAAATCACCTCAGCAGTATACTGTCTTGCGCTGGACTGGCACATCGCAGAGCATCACGTGCGCTGCTTGTCTCTGATATTTTTCTCCAACCTGGCCTCGGGCAAGCTGGATCTCCATCGCACGCTCTGCATCAACCTGGGGCTGCCGGATCTCTGTCTGGAACAGCTCGCATCGCTACTGCACGAGCCCGAATGCACGGCAGAGGTGCTCCACCTAAGCCAAATCATCAGCGCAGCGCTGCTGCACATCATCCGCCAGCAAGCCGAGTGGGATCTGTTGCTGCGTGCGCACAGTCACACGTGGATTTCAGCTATGAAGCAGTTTAGTGCCGTTGATAGCAACATCACCACAAACTTGGCCTTTGCGCTGGCCGACATTGCCAGCTACGTGGACAAGTACTCGATGCACGAGCTGGTGCCGATTTTTACGGAGAGCGGTCTTCTCACCGCGCTGATGCGTTGTGAGTATCCGGAGCGCGAAGTGGTGCTCAACATGACGGCGTGTCGGCTGTTCTGCTCAACGGATGACTATGTGACGCGCTATCTACTGAGCAACGAGGAGCTGATGCACGCGCTCAAGCTGGCCAGCTCGAGCTCCAAGGCAGATATCCGCATGTACGCGTTCAACTCGATTGCGAATCTCTGCGGCTCGCGCGATCCCTCTGTGCACGAGCTGCTGCAGCGCGAGGGCTACTTTGCCAAGCTCCTCGCTGTGGTGCACATTGATATACACGAGGTGCGCAAGTACGCCGTCTTTGCCGTTGGCAACATTTTGAACCACGCCGGCGAGAGCCAGCGCGACTGGTTCTGCAATCAGCCGATCTTCTTGCAGGATATCGTTGGACTTTTGGACAGCAAGGATGCACAGCTGGTCGAGGAAGCCTGCGGCATTATCCAGCTGATTCTGCAGCACATTGACGGCAACCCGCGCAACTTGGCGTGGCTGACCTTTGCGAAGAACGACCTCGAGAGCAAGCTCAACACGCTGGCGCTGGCGCACAAGATGGGAGACATCAGCTGGACGGCGGGCCAGATTCTCAGCGAATTCTTCGACTACGAGGTGGTCTCCGAGGACGCGGACGCCGAGTTTGACGGCGACTCAGAGGGTGAGGAGTTTTCCATCTCTCGGCAGAGCTTTCTCGTGCCCTCGGTTGGCCAACAGCCTATTGCCAACTGGCTCACAGCTGCCTCCGAGCGGCGCTACGCCGAGGACGCGATGGCCATTAGCAGTGGTGTCTCTGCGCACCAGAGCTGCATTGGCGGCTATCAATTTTAGCCAAGGCTGTCTGAAATCTAATATTGCGTAGTAAATAATCTCACCATGAGTGACATCTGGGAAACACTCTACGGCCCAAGTGGCCAGTTCTCTGGCAGTCAGTCTGGATTGCTTGGCAGCTCTGCGCCCGCCAGTGCGCCTGCGTCCAAAGCTAAAACCCCCTCCGCGTTGGAAATCGGCTTGGTGGTTGGCGGCATCATCGTCGTAATTGTCATATTCGGCGTCCTCTTGTACGAGTACAAAAAGTGGAAGTCCAACAAACTGTTTCCGGTGCCTCTTAAGCCCAGCACACAAGGGGCAGCCTCACTGGCTGTAGCGCAGAAGGGCACTGTTGCTGCCGGAAGTTCGCCGTACTGGCCGCCGAATGCGCCCTCAGTGAGCAGCCTCACTGTGCCTGGCATTCCGCAGGAGGATCCAGGCCGCCCGGGTTCAGATGCGGCCTGGTGGCACAACACCGAGCGTTGGGATCAGATCTCGCAGACTGCGATGTCGCCCTACTCGGGCTGGTGGCCGGCGTCGCCCACAGTTGAGGGCCGCAAGCGCGGCGACTATTACCGCGGCGGCTACGGCTCGTTCGAGAGCGGGCCCTACAACAGCGGCTATCTTGTCTATCCGCAGAACTTTATCCCCCTCTCCACGACGCAGATCTCCGTCACCGATCTGCACCCGTTCTGCAGCAAGCAGCGATGAACGCCGTGCGTTTGGACAACCAATAAAAATATCTTGCCATCCAGTTAGACGGGACATCCCAGCTTCCAGTTTTTTTCCAGATGAGTTCTCCAACAACCGCGGGGACCAAGGGTCGCCGTTTTGTCGAGCCAACAGGCCAAAGTCTTGCCGATTCATCGTCAATCTCGATTTCACCGGGCGACAGCGAGTCGCCCTCACTGTGCGACGACGTCGAGCGCTGCCACTACAAGGTGTATCGCGTGCTAGGCGATGACAAAAAGCAAAAGTACGTCGGGCGCTGCTGGACTACGGACGCCGAGAGCGCTGCGCTCAAGTTAGGCACGCGCGGGCTGCCGCGAGTGGAGTGCACAGCCGCAGTCTTCGTAGCAGATGCTGGCCGACCAGAGGCGCCGGCGCAGCGCTTTGAGGTGCGCCAGTTCTTTGGCGAGCTGAGCCCGCTCGCTGAGGCCAAGTACAGCGAGAAGGGCAAGCTTTCGGCCGACGGCCGCATGAAGTACAAGGAGATTGTTCGAGCTCCTGCTGCGCCGGCGCTGAAGCCGCGCATTCCGTTGGCACAGCCAGCGCTGCGCAATGTCTCGCCGCCTGCGGACCAGAGCAAGTTCATGATGGTGCCCATGTGGACAGCGGTGCCCGAGGATCAAGGCTACACAAACCCGTGGTCCATGCCGACAATCATTCCGAGTGCGCCGGCCAGCATCACTGCTCCGCGGCGCGCTGCAGCGCCACGCACTGTGCCCTACAAGCGCCCGGTGCAGCGTCCACCCCAGTGGCAGCTTCAGCCAACGCAGACCTACAGCTCAATGACCAAAACGGTGAAATAAAAGACCCTTAAATCTTACCAGTGTTATTGACTGCTTCGAAAGAGGCCGACAATAATGGCAAGCGTTTGGAAATCTGGTATGGGTCTCGAGCGCTATCTTGCAACCAAATCAAACAAAAACAATCAAAACACCAATGAAGCGCGTCGCTTTGCAGGAGCACAAACGCGCTGCTAGGGCGTGGATTGATGGTGAAGCAGTGCTGACAACACTGCTAACGTTATTTCCTTTCCGACTCGGGCCATACGCACGCTACACACTGATGAACCTGCGCCTCTGCTCCAAGCAACTCTATCAGACCTGGTGCGATTACTGGAGCGCGCGGCAGCGATTTGAGGGGTTGACAAAGGAGTTGCAGAGATTCCCAGCGGCACTGCAGCAGAGGCCGATCTGCTTTGGCCCTGCGTTTATGCATCTGCGCGACGCGCAGCAGGGGCGCATCACCCGAGGCGAATCTGAAAGATTTGTGCGCAACACAGTGTACGCTGTGCACTGTGAGGCCTGGGAGGCGTTGGCCATCTATCACCGAAAAGCGCGCGCGCTTCACTACCGCATCAGCCTGGACGATGTCCAAGTGATGCTCACCGCCGCGCTCGAGGCCGACTCACCCGTAGCGCTGGCCATCATCTCGAAAACTGCATTGTACCAATGCAGAAAAAGTATGGCGACTCGGAACTGTATGGCTTATCGTTGGTTGGGGCTGCCTTTTGTCGAGCGCTTTCCACAGCGTTGTTTTCAAGACATCAAGCACCAGCTGGAGAGTGAAATGATTTCCGTTGTTCCGCCATGGCAGGCCGAGCCCGTTATCAAGCACGGAATTCGAGCCACTAGTTTCACCGCCTACTGGGAGGTTGTCCCGCTGGAGCATGCGCTGGAGCTGCTGCATCTGTCAGAGCACGTTGTCGGCCTCGAGCAGCTCATGCTGGAGCGCTACTGTGCGCTGGAAAGGGAAGGAGCTGCGACCGCCGACCAGCTTCGCGCATTCGGCGCGGCGCTACTCTGGCATTTGCGCAGAGCTCGGCCCGACCTCAGCGAAGAGTTTGTTGCCTTTCGATTCTACTAAAGCTATCTTGTGGTTGAGCCAGTTTGAGATGACATCATTTCATGAAATCGATAAGATATTTCATGAAATAATTCATTTGCCAAGGTCCACATAATTATTTCATTTGAAATTTTCATGAAAATTTCAAGAAATAAAACTAGGGTCACCCTAAATTGTTTTCTTTATGAAATTTCTTTGAAACCAAGTCGACCATTTTAGCTCAAACTTGAATTTTGCATTTTTAAAAAAGTTGAGCCAGAATTTTTTGGTCAACAAAAAATTCTTCAAATGCAAATTTGGTCAACATTCCAATCCAAAGTTTCAACTGAAATTTCATTATGAAAAACATTTAAGCTGACCCTAGTTTTATTTCATGAAAATTTCATGAAATTTCACAGGAAAATCAAGGTTCAACTCAACATTGTTTCTTGAATATTTTTTTATTGGAGAAGCGATGCAAACAGTGCCACAAGGCTTGGCTCTGCAGGTGTACTTTTGCTGTCGCGGAAGGCACCGGGATGCGGGCAGGTTTGCTATGGCTTGCGGCGATAAGCGGGCGCTGGCGCTGATTAAGCACGGATATCTTTTGAAATCTGCTCTGCTGCGCGAGTACAAAGCCATTCAGCTGATTGTTCACCACCTATCTGGTGGACAGAAGCAGCTGCTCCCTCTCGCTGATGAACGTGCTGAAAGGTGGCGCCTCGGTTTTAGGCTGCGCCTGAGCGTCGGGGACGATAGGGTCCTGACAGCGATGCTCTGCGCCAAGTCTTCAGCGTATGGCTGCGATGACGCACTGATACGCCTTGTTGTCACCACTGCACTGGGCAAGCCAACGCGTCAGCAAGGGTATCTCAGATTCTTTGTCGCGGCCGAACAAACAATGCAGCTCAGCACAATTGGCGGCCCTCAGATCTATCATGAGCTGCCTGCCGACGACATCATCTATGACATTCGCTTCAAAGTGACTGAGGGCAACCTGTGCTTTGGTTTCCTTGGATCTTCAGATAGTCCAAGTGGCAGCATTGCGATTGCAGAGCGATACGACGACGCTGGTTGGTGGCATTTTCCATGCTTTACTTGGGAGACTGCTCTACCAACTGTTCCCAAGAGCACTTTGAATTTGAAGTTGCAAACAGATCGACCCTTTTGTCGCATTGAGATTCGCTACAAAACCTGCGCTGTAGATTGTTACTATCGCGACAGACTTGTGCAAGAGTCGCGAACCCTTCCTAGCAATCTCCCCAGCGCCAGAGGGGGTCTCGTGATGATTCGCTATCAAGAGGGCTGCTTTACCCCGATGAGTCCTCCAGATTATCGAGTTGTTCGCCCGGAATTTCCGCCACCACCATTTCCTTATCACGACTCTGCCGCCTTTACCTGGCTGACTCTGAACGCATAAGAAAAATGCTGGATATTGATTAAAAACTATGGGCTGCACCGTATCGAAAGCCTCAGTGGTGAAGCATCCTCCGCCAAAAGTAGCGCTTCTTTCAGAGCCTGCCAGCAAGCCAAAGCAGCCAGTGCGGCTATCAACACCCAAAGTCTTTCTATAAAAATTTACATTTAATTTAGGGGTGACAAAGGCAGAGTCTGAGCAGCTGCAGGCCGACGTATTGCTTTAGAGTTTGCACTGCGTAGCAGCGCACTGAGCGCATGCGCTGCACCAGCTCCTGCGTTGGAAGCAAAAGCAACGCACCTGCACGCTGCAAGCACTCGCGGATGCGCCAGGCTGCGGCCAGTGTGCCCGTTCGCCCGACCCCGGCGCGGCAATGGATCACAATCGGCCGATCGGGGGCCGTTGTCAGCTGCTGGGCCTCGCGGAGCACCTCGGCAAGATCTGCGATGCGGGATGGCATCCCGTAGTCAGGCCAGCCGGCGACCCGCATAATGTGCAAGCTGTTGCACTCGCTGCCCAGGCGGACCTCTGCTACGTAGATCTCTACAGTCAAGCTCGCCAGCTCGACTTTGCGCTCCAGTTTGGAACTGACCACAATGGATTTCCAATTGCCGAGGTACTCGACCAGGTCCAAGTAGTCCTCCTCCTCGCTGATCTCGCAGAGCGAGATCACTAGGCTGGCGCGCGTCTCGAGCAGCATGCGAGCAAAGTCGCCGAGCGTGTTGCGCATCGGCGCCTGCGCGAGAATCAGATCGTAGTCTCCCGGCTCCTCAGCGCGACACCAGTCTGCGTTGATGTAGTCTGAGCTGCCGCTGAGTCGCACTCGATGCTCGGGCGAGGGCAGAATGTCATCGTAGCGATCTTTGTTTGTGCTCTTTCCTAATGGGTGTTTCTGCGCAGCAGCGAGCTGCTCGTACTCGGTCTTCCACACTTGCGCTAGGATTTCGCAGTTGTCGGCGCTCAGCGGCTTTGGCAGCTGGCTCAGAATGTACTCTGGTATGCTTTGCGTTGTTGTCGTACTCATCGTTATTTATTGCTTTGAAGATTTACTGTGGCGGAATCTTCCACCACGATGTCCAACGCTCTTGATTAGACCAATCAAAGCCAAGAGGACTCCAAGTTGTCAAAAATGCTTTCGCTTCACTTTGAATAAGTTTCTTCAGAATGCGAGGCATCTCTTCTTCTCTATTTGGATGATTCCAGTTCCGAATCGTTTGCTTGTTGCGTCGATTAGCTCTGTACCAAAAGAGTTTTGGTGACAAGTTGTAGACATACTCGTCAGCGTAAGAATCTCTAGCAGCGGATTGTTTCAAGTAAATCATCATCAGCATTTCCATTGCTTTCACAACGCTGGCCAAACGCTCAGCCTCTGGTGTTTCAAGCAAAATTTCTGGAGCAAGCAGATAGTATGCATAGCTTTGTATTCCGTAGGAGTACTTTTTCTGCCTCAAATGCTCAAACTTGTTGAGGAGATCGGGAGGATCCTCGTGCTCCTGCATGATGAAAAACACTTGGTTTGCTACGTCAAGTGTTCCCTCGGAATAGTCGCTACGATCAAGCGAGTCATCTTGACTCAAAGACATTGTCAGCTAGAGTTTTATTATCTTGGACATGGCAATGACTTTGGGGCTTATTCGGCGCAGCGTCAGCGCTGCGAGGCGTTGCAGGAGTCGGCCATCATTCACAACGCTGCGGTCGAGAATGTAGCGATCGCCGCCACCCATGTGCGCTGGCTTGTAGCTGTTGTCCCAGTTGGACCAATTGAAGATCCAGTCGTAAAAGGCAATCTGTATTGCCGGCGTCAGACGATTCATGAGCAAGGAAACATCATCTTGCATTGCAGCGCACTCTTCAAGAGTCGGAATGGGCACGACAAAGCCCAGCTTGGCCAGCGAGGCCACCGTGTGATCGACATCCTGCTGAATCTCGCGCAGCGTGCGATCGAAAACGCCATTCTGCTTGCACCAGGCATAGAAGCCGTTGGTGCTGCCGTCCTCTCTTGCCCAGCTCGAGAACCACACATTGAGCATGGTCTGCGCACAGTCTACCTCGTAAAACTCGGAGGAATTCTCGCGTAGCACAGATAGCTTGGCCTGATACTCGTCAGTGGTCTCCCATGCTTTCTTCAAAGGTCGATAGAAGAGCGAGGAGCTCGAGTCCATCCAGGCAGCCAACACGCATGTAGTGTACCAGAGATGGAGATCAACCTCTCTGCCGTTATGGTCATTGCCATTCAGCAGCAGCAGATTCTCGCAGGCAGGCAGATTGCGCATGACATAAGACACAAAGTGGCCAGCGCGAATCGACAAGTGCAAGTGAGCCATGATCTCGCCGACCGGCGAGACACGCACCTGGCTACTGTGCACAAACTCTTGCAGGGGCTCCTCAGAACGCTCAGCTGAGCCGGGCTCTGGAGCAACCAGCTCGAGGGCGCCGTGCTTGATAAGGAAACGGCAATCGGTAAGAAGCCGCTGAGGCGGAACGTGGTTGAGAATATCCTCGAGTGGCAGGCGCTCCTTGACCAGCTTGATAATCTGCAGGTAGAGCGGGTTGCTGTGCACCTCGCTGTCGGCAAACGGCTTGCGTCGGTGAAAATCCATCGGCGACATCATGCGCCAGCAGTGGCCCGTCGCGCCTTCGCGGCCAACTCGACCAGCAGCCTGCTTGAGGTTGGACTGAGCAGCGAGCTCCGAGACCAGCTGGCTGATGCCGTCCGGCGCAATGCGATTCACCTTGCGCACTCCGCAGTCAATCACATGGCAGAGGCCGCGGATCGTGATAGCGTTCTCGACAATGTTGGTAGCCACAATCACCTTGCGCTGGAGGCTGGGCTGCAGTGCCATTGCCTGATCCTCGCGGCTGAGCTGCGAGTGCAGAATGTGAATCTCGCAGCCCTCCAGTTTGGGGTCTTGCTCAATAGCGCCCACCAATTTGTCAATCTCCTCTTGGCCAGGCAGCAGAATCAAGACGTCGCCTGTCGCGTATTCCTCAACTATTTGCAGCAGTGCTTCCATCATTTCGCGAAGCACTGTGGCGCAAAGTTTTCCCTTTTCCAACGGGGATATTTCCGATTCTAGATAGTGAATTTCCACATTGGCAACGAGCTCTTCTGGGGCCTGCAGGAGAAGTCGGCTCTGCGGCAGTGTATCGAGCGCCACGTTGAGCGTTGCCGAAGCGAGGACAATGCGCAGCGGCCAGCCGAGACGCTGCGCCCAGAGCAGCAGCCGGAGGGCCAAGTCTGTCTGCCACGAGCTGTCGTGCTGCTCGTCAAGCAGGATGAACAGCGATCGGCGCTCGGCAAAGGATTCTTGCGCCTTCAACGAGGAGAGAAATATTTCAAGCCAATATCCCACTGTGTACAGTCGACAATTGTCCCGCGGTGAGAGGCTGACATCGCCGCGCATACCAAATCCGAAATGGAGGCTTGGAAAAAGACGAGGTAGGTAACGATGCATTTCTTTGACAGACACCCGATATGGCATCAGTGCGCAGCAATCAATACTGCCGCCAGCCTCGTGATGCAGCTTGGCCAGCTCGGATATCGCCATCACTGTCTTGCCCTCGCCAGTCGGCGCTTGCACTGTGATCAGCTGCGGGCCCTTGGGATTGCGCAGCGCAGCGGCAAGTTCTTTTGGAATATCAGTCTGCCAGATGCGCGGCAGAACAGGCGCCGCCTGGCCTGCCTTTGGCGCCTCTGCGCGCCGAGTGGCCGGTCGATTGGCCCGGCGTCTCTGTCCAGGATCACTGTCACCTGGCTCCATAGTTGGCTAAATTTGTACTTGGCGTGAGCAACTAATTTACAATTGACTGATTTAATTTTGAAAACTTAAACTAGCCGAAAAACTTTTGCCGACACATGACGCAGGTGTCGGTTTTCTGGAAACGAGACCACTGCATAAAGCACTCGCGGTGCACATTGTGCCCGCACGACCACTTGCACCACAGCAGGTCGTCTGCATCCTCAAACTCCTGGAAGCACACGGGGCACTCATTGTCCTTGGTTGGCTGGCGCCGCGCTGTCGCCGGCCTGTCCGCTGCCTCGGCGACCTTGGAGCCCGGCGGATAGTAGCAGAGCTGGGGAATATTTTTCATCTTCTCTTTGATTTCATCTATCAACTCTTGATCCATTTCTAGATCGAGAGCGTCTGTGCTGAGGCGAAGAACGCGCACCCAGACAAAGATGATGTGTTTGCATATGTTTCCGCGCTGCTGGCAGTCGGGGCAGGTACAGTCAACGCCTCTGGCAATTTCGACTTGATAGATGTTGTCGCCCGTCGATCCGACCACGTGGAACACAGCGTCCTCGTCCACTTTGAGCAGGTGGATGCGCTCAGTCAGCGCCCGCTGCACGCGCTTCGGGTCTACCCGTGGGCTATACATGCTACCAATCTATACAAAGCATTGATTTTAGAATAGGTTTCTTTTGACTAATTTCATTGTCTCGAAATGAAAGTTAAAGTGTTTTATTATTTTATTTTGTGGCCCAACAAACAATCAAAACTTTGCAGCTCAAAGCAATGGAAGCCATCATTGAGAAATTCGCAAACTGCACCAGCAAACAAATACTGCGACTGGACAGAAACGATGAGCTGTTGTACGCTTCGCAGATTTCCAAGTTCCATCAAGTACACGACAAATGGCTCAATGCTGAGGACGCAAGCGCACGCCGCCGTGCCTTTGTTTGGATCATGGACAAGGTGGAACCCGATGAGCCGCTGCGCCAAGTGCTCGGCGCCGACGCCGAGTTCTGGGATGCCAAGCTCCGTCTCGAGCAAGAAGCCAAAGCTGCAGCTGATGAGCCGTGGATTCGCGTGACCAAGCTGCCAATGGTTCGTGTTGTCCTCACTGTACCGAAAAGCTTCTTTGAGTTTGTTGGAACCAAAGTCTTTAAAGAAGTGACATTTCGATGGATCGAGTTCCACAACGCTCCTCGCATTGCGATGGATGTCAGTACAGTGATATGGGCTTCCAATATGACACTCGCTGGCTGTGGCAACGCTGTGAACGCTGGAATCATGTGCGACAAATCATTGCTGCCCAAGCTGCGCTCGGCATTGAGCCGTGCGTACACTGCCTGGGAGTTCGTGGTACAAGCGATGGAGAGCAATGGTTCTCTTCGCCTTGAGAAGCCTCCCATCGAGCTCAAAGTCGCTGATGATCTCAGCTGGCGCGTGACTTACCATCCTTCTCTGAAGAAACCGGAAGAAACAGTGACTTCGGTGGCTGAAGTTGTTGCTTTCGCACAAACGCTTTCCGGAAAGCGCACTCGGATCGTCGTCGAATAGCCTGACGCTCTGTCTCGAATAAAACCACCTTACATTTTAAATTGTTTCAAAATCATCGTCTTGAAATGAAAATTAAACACAACAAAGTTTATTTGTTCCAGTCGAAAATTTTAGCACACTCGGAGAAGGCACAAATGTTTTGCACAGCACTCACAACCCAAGGCCGAGCAACATGCAAGCGCAAAGCCTCTGCACACAGCACTCTGTGCAAGTTCCACCTGAATCGAATGCGGGACAAGGAGAGGGATGAACAATTTCAGCTCGATAGCGTTGTAAGTTTCAGAAGCCTGCAACCCGGTGACACTGTTCGGCTGCACTGGAAGAGATCAGACTATGGCTTTGCCCGCCTGGCTACTCTCTCAGAGGACACAATGTTTGCGGCGCATCTTGTCAAGACCGAGAGAAATACTCTTCATGAGAAATCAAACCCCGTCACGCACTATTGGCAAATCAAGCCAGCGAGTGAGCCGACAGCAGCACTGCCCTGCATTGTGCGACCCAATGGCCAAGTAACATTGCCAGCAGAGACACTGCAGCGGCTGGCATTGCAACAACATCCAGTCTCCTCAGTGACCTGGAGCGCCTGGGACGGTATCCCCATTGAGCGTCAATCATCATGCGATTGAGAAAATAAAAGATTTCGCTAATGAAAAGAAGCAATCGCGATGCCGTACGATCTGAGTCCTGCACCGGTGAACGACCAGAAGGTCTTTTACAGCCAAGCTGCCAACGGGGAGTTTGAGAAGAATTGCTCGCAGCCGCGCTTCTCGTGCCAGTACCCGCGTCAGAATCCCTTTACGCCGACTCCCGTTTTCTGCCAGCGCGACGGCTACTTCACCGACAGCGGCTGCACCAACATTCCCAGCCGCTCGCGCGGTGACGTGCTCTCTCTGCGCCTGACAACGTCGCGCAACTAATAAATGTGTTTTCCGATTTATTCAGCTGGTTTGTCGGACGCTGTTGGTGCATCGGGCGCGGCCAGAGGCGGCGACGCGCTCTTGGGCGGACTGCTGCTGTCGTTCTCGCTGTGCTCCTGGTTTGCATCGATCTCGGGGCTGACGCTGCTTTCGGGCGGATCTGCGCTGCTGCCGCTGCTCTCGCCGCTAGAGTACCAGTCGCGCAGAGCGCTTTCCGGAGGCATACGCTGGGGAATGCGCTGCGCGCTCACGACGACAGCCTTGCGCATCCAGTCGAAGCAGCGCGAGCCGAGCCACGGCGATGATTTGGGAAACGAAAGATCCCAAATCGACGGCACGCCGCTGATTTCGTGCTCGACGGGCTGATTGTCAATGTCCCAGAGCTCGAGCAGGTCCCACGTTGCCGGATAGGCACGAAGGACATCCCTGAAGAATGCGCAGTACGGACTGGCGTTCTTGAAATAGAGACGGAACCTTTTCCGCGCTTTGCCCTCATTCTTCGCGGCTGAGTTTGCTACGCTTGGCTCCATTTCATTTTCTGAACTATTTCTTTGCCTTTTTTAGAAAACCATTGTACTGTTTAAAAGTGAGAACCGGCCTGTGGCGACATTCAGTTCAAAGCAATTGAGCAGCCAACAACCACAACTCAAATCCTGAAAACCATGTCAGACACGCAAACCCAAGCTGCCCCCGTCGAGAGCCAAGCTGCCGCCCCTGTCGCTGCCCCTGCCGCCGCCGCCGCACCGCCGGCGGATCTGCTGTATGTTCCCGGCGAGGCGTACACCTACATTCCCTGGCGAATGCTTACCCGGGAGGCGTTGGACGCGTGCTTCCAGCTCAAGGCACTGGTCGACAACAAGAAGAAAAACCCCAACGCCCAGGGCTCCTCGATCTGGGCCAAGTTTGACCTGCGCAAGTTCAAGTCGATGCACCCGGGCTTCCAGTGCAAGCTCAACGACGATCGCCTGTGCATCCGCACGCCTTTCATGCACTCGCCCTTTGCGATCTCCTGCTTCCCCGGAAAGGAGGGCGGCGACAACGACACGATCAGCCTGAGCTATGGCCGCGCGCGCGACGACGATGTCGAGGCGTTTGCCAACTGGTCGCAGAATGTGTTCGATGCCTGGCTGATGGACAAGATCGTTGAGAACAGCAAGAAGTGGCTGGGCCAGACGCAGACGCTCGACCTGATCAAGGTGGTGTACTGCGGCCTCTACCGCTTCACCGAGGAGGACGACGCCAAGGGCTACGCGGCCAAGACGGGCGGCTTCAAGCTGCTGCCCAAGACCAAGCAGCCCAACTTCAAGGCGTTCCACGGGCCCACCGAGATTGTGCCGACGCCCAAGAATCCGCTCCGCGACAGCATCCACCCGAACGACTACTTCCAGCTCGACGTCGAGCTGAGCACCGTTTGGTTCGTAAAGCCGCGCTGCGGCGTCTCTGGCAACATCTCCCGCATCGACATGCGCACTCCCGACGAGATGCAGCAGCCGGGCTTTGCCATCATCCTACCGCCACCTCAGCCCGAAGCCGACCCTGTTGTGTCGCCTCCCGCTGTCAACGAGTAGGCGCTCTCGGAGAGAATTTTTCCCACTATTAAACAATATTAACTATCTCCCTAGTGTAGAGAGAGATGCAGGAGGCGCGAAAGGAGCAGTTGCTGAGCGGGGTAATCCAGCCCACAACGCTTAAGCGAAAGGCTGCAGAGGAGCTGCCGAGAGAGGCCAAGCGCACAGAGTTGGCGCAGACGATTCGAGAGGAGGCTGAACAGGGCGAGCTCCCACTGGCTGAAATGCTACACTGGGATGATTACAGGAGAATCGCAACGCTGGGACAGGGTGCATTTGGGCGCGTGTATGGCGTGGAGAGAGTGTCCGACGGCAAGCGACTCGCGATCAAGTTGGTGAATCCGAAAGATCGCCAGACAGCTGTGGAGATAGCTATCCTAAGCCGGCTCTCAGCTGCGTGCCCTGACCTGCTGGTGCGCTACTACGGCCAAGTGCTGACGCTGGATCCCGAGGAGTCAGATAGCCTGGTGGCAGGCGTACTGATGGACTGGCTCTCCGGACCGACACTGCGCCAGCTGATGGACCAACGGCCAAAGGTAGCGTGGCTGCTCACAACGCTGGAGCTGCTCGCGGAGCAGCTGGCCTGCGTGCACGCTGCGGGCATAGTGCACCGCGACATCAAGCCGGAGAACATTGTGTTCGACTCGAGCTGGGCTGCCAAGCTCATCGACTATGGCGTCGGCTGCAGCGCTGGTCCAGAGCTCAGCGGGATTCCCCTCTGCACGGCGCAGCTCACCGGCACGCCGGCCTACCTGGCGCCAGAGCTGCTGCATCGGCGCCTCAGCGGCCAAGCCGGCCTCGGCAAGCCGCTGCCCGCGACGCCAGCCTCGGACATTTGGGCTCTAGGCGCCACCATGTACGAGTGGCTGCTGGGGGAGACCCTGAAACATGACCTCGCCTCCAGCTTTGCCAGCCACACCGAGGAGCGCATCCGCACTGCGCAGGCAGATCCCCGCATTCCCCCGCTGGTCCGCTCTATGCTCGCCATCGACCCCACCCAACGCCCCTCTGCTCAGCAGATTGTTGACTTGCTCAACCAATGAAACAATTATTATTTCATTCAATTTTTAAACTAGGGTCACGTTAAATATGTTTCATTTGAAATTTTCATGAAATTTCCTGAAATAAAACTAGGGTCAGCTTAAATTGTTTTCTTTGTGAAATTTCATCTGACATAAAGTAGTCAAACAGATTGAATTTGCATTTAAAGATTTTTGGCGGCCCAAAAATTCTTGGGCTCAACTTTTTTACAAATGCATTTTTAAGTTTGATCGATCAACTATCAACGAAGAAATTTCATAATAAAAACTATTTAACGTGACCCTAGTTTTATTTCAGGAAAATTTCATGAAATTTCAAAGGAAACAATTTAAGCTGACCCTAGTTTTGTTTAAACGATTTATTTCATGAATTAAATTATTTTCAATAATTGGGATTGATAATTGAGTTGCTGGGTCGTTGGGAGAACAGAGAAGAGCAACCAACAACATGGATCCAACCCTGCAGTCGCCCAGCTCTGAGTTTGCCGAGAGCAGCACGCTGAGTCCCATCGTCGAGGATCTCGTCGAGTCCTACGTTGCCAGCGCCGATGAGCCGCGCAGCAAGCCGGTCACCACAGCGACCAGCATCGTTGAGGATAGGCTGGCGCAGCGCGTCTCGTTCGCCGACGAGGGCACAGAAAGTGACGAGGAAAATGATGGTGACGACAGCGATGCTGGTGTGCGCGTTACTGCGGTGCCGCAGCAGCCACAGCACCCGGTCGATCCGGTGACTGGAAAAGTGCTTCCGCCGCGCACCGACCCGCTGACGGGACGTTTGATTCATGCCAAGGTCGATCGCGAGTCGACGATACAGCACATCCTCGACGAGGAGGAGTTGGACGCCGATGAGTATGAGGAGATCTACGAGGAGGAGATTGTCGCGATTCAGGAGCCCGGCGACGAGTACGAGGAGCCGCCGCTGCAGCACAGCCGCGTCGCGGAGGAGCCGGCCAGCCGAGCCAAGCAGATTCTCGAGCAGCGCGCCGCCCGTGAGCGCCAGCGCCAAAACGCCGCGATGAGCACAGTGCGCAGCGTGGACCAGCAGCCCATGATGCCGCCAGTGATGGGCCGACCCTATCAGCCGCAGCGGCAGCGCACCGGGGTGCCTGAGAACTTTTTCAACGTTCCCGTGGACAACCCCGTGGAGGCGTCGATCCGCTCGCAGTTCGAGCCGGGCTTTGGTCGGGCTCCCGATCACCGCAACAACTTTTTCGAGGATCGCGATCGCCTGGATGCATCGCAGCCGACGCTTGAGCAGGAGGCAGCGCTGGCTGCGTTTAGCCGTCAGCCGCACCGTGACAACTTTGACCCAGCGCTTGCTGATGAGATAACGCAGCGCCGCCAGCAGGAGGAGGCCCACTTTGCCGAGATCCAGCGCAACCAGATTCGCAAGGATCAGTACGGTCGGCCGGCCGTAGTGCAGCAGCAGATGCCCCGTGTGCTGCCGCAGCGTCACCTTGAGCCGGCCCCTGCTGTTGACGATGGCGGGTTTGACCTGATCGAGCAAACGCGCGACATTCTCCCGCGCATTGTACCGCAGAGCCGCTCTCCCTCGATGACCGCCGAGTCCAGGCTCATCAGCATCATCCAAGAGGTGGTGCGCAAGGAGCTCGACGCTCGCGCCCCAGCTCAGCAGCAAATGGTGATGGCTCCTCAACAGCAGATGATGATGCAGCCTCAGCAGCAAATGATGATGGCTCCCCAACAGCAGATGATGATGGCTCCCCAACAGCAGATGATGATGGCTCCTCAACAGCAGCCCATTTATGTGCCGATTTTTGTGCAGGCGCCACCACAGCAGCCATTCTACGCGCCGCCCATCATGCAGTCACCCATGATGCAGCAGCCACCGATGATGCAGCAGTCACCCATGTACGCGCAGCAGCCAATGTACATGGCGCAGCTTCCACGCTGGTTCTGAGCTCAGAGCGATTAAACACGATTTATTTTTGCAGAATGGACGCGCAGAGCCACAGTAGCACGAGGGCGAGCAGGAAGATGACAAACACTTGGGCATAGTTGCGCCAGTTGGAGCGATCCCGCTCAGTGCAGGCAAATTGATTGCGATAGAGCCACCAGCTTTTCCTCTCTGCTGGCTGCTCCATAACACTTGTCTTGATTGTAGGAGACTATTTCATTTCATGTATTTTTATTTTTCAGACAAACAGTGCGTCAGTCCACAAGTCAACTGCCTCTGCAAGTAGTTGTACATGAGGACAACAACATTGCCCAAAAGCGCCCATTTCACAAAAGACTCTAGAGAAATAATACCTCGATAGTTAAGATGTTGATTGCTGTAATCCCAGCTGGAAATTTCCCTGCTGCATTTCGGGACGTCGGTCCTGCTCCAACCACGACACCGGCGCCGAGCTCTAGCGCGGAGAGCACAGCCCCATAGGCCAGAGAATGGAGAACAATATTTTTGGTAATGGGGTTCAAAAGTTTGTTTGTTGCTACCACTGCAAATGCACCCAATCCGTACAGGGGGAACCCAGTGATGATCGGATTTGCTAATAATTTCGATGACTTCTTGCTAGCGTAATATGACAAGTGCTCCAGAGTTGCTCCCAGGTATGAGAAGACAAGAAAGATAATTACATTGGTAATTACAGCTACTTTGACGGCTTGCGCTACCATTCTTATCAAGGATCAACAAAAGAAAGAGAAATAGGGTGTTACTGACACAGTGCCATGTCGTCTGAGGTTGACTTGGTGGCGCGGAAGCTGCTGGTGCCTTCGCTGCCCTCGATTATCCTGCTCGGCTTTGGCGCTGTGGACATTGCCTGGCAGGCCAAGCAGCTGCGGCAACGCTGCGCTCGGGGCGATGGTTCCCCACGGGCACGCCTCGACCGGCTCGAGGCCGGCTCGCGCTTCCTCGAGGAGTCGCTGATCGACGTCGCGACGCTATTCGCCGCGAGTGTGGCAATCAATTGGCTCTACCGCAGTGGCCTAAAGCCGCTGGCGTGGCTCTGCATTGTGGTGCCGCTCCTACTCGTCAGCCTCACCATCGTGCTGCACATTGCCAAGCTGCGCCAAAGAAAGCAAAGTAAACTCTGAAATCAGTTGAGAGAAATTCATGCCCTCGATCGAGAACCTCATCTTCTCGGGGGGAGGCGTCAAGGGCATTGGCTACGGGGCTGTGCTCACAGTGCTAGAGTCGCTCGGCGCGCTCGAACATGTGCGCGGGTTTGCTGGCACCTCGGCCGGCGCGATGGTAGCGCTGCTGCTGGCAGTGGGCTACAGCGGCGTCGAGCTGCGCAACATGCTGCTCTATGAGCACTCTCCAGAGCAGGTGCTTGGCGATGTGTCACCGATGCGAATCTTTCTGGACAGTTCAGCATACGGATTCAATAGCGGGGAGCGCGTGCTGGCGCTGCTGCGGCAAAAGGTCCGCGACAAGCTCGGCAACACTGCCAAGGTGACATTCGCGTGGCTGCGCTCGGCGCTCGGGAAGGACCTGCGCGTGTTTGTGACCAATTTGAATCTCGGCCGCAGTCAGGAGCTCAGCGCCGACACGGAGCCCGACATGGAGGCGGCGCTCGCCGTGCGCGCCAGTATGAGCCTGCCAATCATCTTTGATCCCGTGGTCTACCGCGGAGACTACTTGGTCGACGGCGGGATGCTGAACAATTTTCCTTCCCATGTGTTTCCAGCACACAACAGCTTGGGCTTTGTATTCGTGCACCATCTTGCCGGCGCAGAGGGCGGCAGTGCGGCTCCGAGCAGGGATCCGATCACGAGTCGACTGGAGTTTCTGTCACAGCTCATGGTGTGCACAATGCGCGACTCGAGGAATCGCGACCACGGCGGCCTTGCTATTTGCGAGATCGAGGTTGGAGACACAACCTCGCGCGATTTCGAACTCACGATGGAGGAGCGATTCAAGCTCGACTGGCTCGCCTTCAAAAGCGTGTGGGTCTGGTTGGCCTCATTAAAGCCAACTTGATGAAAGAAGGTGAATTCCAAGAAATATTCAATACAGACATGTTGTTCATTGTAGCCTCGCAGGGACCGGCGCTGTGGTGCAGCCTTATTCAGACCTGCCGCTGGGCATATCTCGTGCTACAGCCGCGGCAGGCCGAGGCGATCGAGCGCTGGATCGAGGTCAGGCGTGATCCGCAGCGGATCGGGCTCTACCTGCAGCTGGGCCCATTTGTGCCGGAACTCAAGGTGGAGCTGACGGAGCGCCTGCTCTGCGGGCGGCTGCACAGCAACGACGACCAGCCCTCGCTGCGGATCCGGCTGGAGAATTTGCGCGGCACAGTGCTGCACCACATCGAGTGGCACCAGTACGGCCAAAAGCACCGGGCGAGCGGGCCAGCCGTCTACAGTTACTTTGTTGGCCACGAGTCGCAGCAGCTCAACGCCCGCCTGGCCGAGTACGGCCGCATCAAAATCTATTTCAACAACGGCGAGCAGATCAACTATACCGACGAACAAGAGAAACTAAGTCTCTTTGTTGTCGACTCCTAGCGAGTGCGTTTGCTAATCGAGAAAAAAAAAGCTTGGCTATATATAAAAATAGTCGATTCAATGCCTTGCAACATCAGCATCGACAACCAAATTGTCGCCAGTGGCATCACGAGCACCGATCCGCCCGTTGTGGCAGGATCAAGCTCCGGCCTGTTGGCCATGGTGGTGTTTGTCGCAAACGATGGGTCGAACGACGTCATCCAGGCAAGCTTCAGCACTGATCGTGGTCTGAGCTGGAATACCCCATTCACTCTGTCGGCTGCCGGCCAAAACGCGCGCTCGCCCTCTATCTCTGGAATTGCGGACGGCTCTCGATTCACAGCGATTTGGATTCGCAACGATGGGACCAATGACGTAGTGCAGGTGAGAACTTTTAGTTCGGGTGTTTGGGGCAGCATTCAAACTCTGTCTGACAATGGCCAACCGGCTGTCGGATTCCCCAAGGTTGCTTCCTCGAGTTCCGGCGCAGTGGCACAGTGTGGGCCCGGTTCGATGGCTCCAATTATATTGTCCAAGCGTCTGTGAGCGCAGACGCTGGAGCTACCTGGAGCATGCCTGTTGACCTGTCCGTTTCTGGCCGCGACAGCTTTGTCCCAAAAGTGGTTGTTTCAACGGATGGCTCTCGTGCTACGGCTGTCTGGAGCCGTTTCAACGGCAGCGTCAATGTTATTCAGGCCAGTTCATACTCTGCTGGAACCTGGGCTACACCTATTGACCTTTCTGATCCTATGTCCCCGACTAATCCTGACAATCAGCAAGTGGCAGGATCTGCTGATCTGTCAGTTGTGACTGTTGTGTGGGATCGCTATGACAACGTCAGTACCACTCAAATCGAGTTGGTTCAGAGTTCCGACAGCGGAGCTACCTGGTCACCGGTTTCGCAGCATGCTGGGTTCACCACTGATGCGCGGTCTCCCCAGATCGCCAGCTCGAGCGACGGCCTGACCTCGGTTGTTGTGTGGAGAGAATTTGACAATGTCAATTACAACATTAACGGCGCGATCTACAGTTCCGGTATTTGGGGATCAAATTTTGCCATCAGTGGAAATCTATCTGTGGCCGACACCAATGCACTAGTCGCTTGTTCTGCGGATGCCTCGATCATTAAGGCGTTGTGGCGCAATAACACGAACATTGAGACGGCGCTGAGCAGTGATCTCGGTGCAACGTGGAGTACTATTGAGCTTCTGTCGAACAATATCAATGGTGCTCAACCGCCGACCATGACCGTGTCTAGTGAGGGAAACCGGCTGCTGACAACGTTTGCTTATGATACAGGAGAACTTGTCGCGTCAACTCAGAGCTGCGCCCCATTTGCAGTCAGCGTTCAGCGCGTCATTACGCCTGCCAGCGCAGCGCTGGGCAGTCCGCTGCAGATTGACTACAACTTCACCGCTGACGGAACTGGCGTGTTTGATTTCGCGGTCAATTCTGACTTTTTTGACGATTTGACAGCGCTCTGCTCCAACATTGACGGCGATGCATTCACGACCGCCAACTTTGCTGTGCAACCCAGCGCCGGCACGGTCATACCTGGCCAGCCTCAGATTCTCGTTCTTGACGGCAGCATTGATTTTGATGTGCCGATGAAGACCGCAACGCTGACTATTGTTGTGTTCAACACCCAAAACATGAATGTCGCTGCGGGACCGCTGAGCAACAGCACTGTATCCGACCCTGTGTGGTGGAACACGCGCACTACGACCGACTTTACGGTTCAGCCGCCGCCCAAAATCAGCGTGACTCGCGTGTTCACTCCTGCTACAACAAACACTGGGAATATCATCACGGTCGAGTATCAGTTCACTTCCAACATCACAGGCGCCTTTTTTGATTTCGCTTATTCAAATTTCACTGACGATCTGAGCAGCGTCGGAACAATATTTAATATCCAAGAGACGATTGTACCACCTTTTTGGTCGTGGTATAGTTACCCTTTTGGATGCGAGATAACGCCCTTAACGTTTCAAACTGTCCCAACTTTTACGACAACCAATTTCGATAGTAATCCAGCCCTGAGTAATGTTCAAGCTGGTCAGACATCTTTTACTCTCCAAAGTGGAAGTATCAACTTTGATGTCCCCAAAACGGCCACATTGACCTTTCAGCTTCAAATTAGTGGCGTTTCTTTTGTTTCTGGTCCATTGACAACATCATCCGTCAGTGATCCGCAGTGGTGGGATCAACAACTTACAGAGAGTTTGTCAGTGTCCTCTGTTCCATTTCAAATTAGCGTAGATCGTCAATTTTCAAACGGTTTTTTTAATGGGCTGTGGTGGGAGTACACGGTCGAATGGACATTTACATCAAACCAAACATTCGAATTTGACTTTTCTCAAAGTCCTTTTCAAGACAATTTTGGAGATACCGATACATTTGGTAGCAAATTTAATCTCACAACTACACATTCTGGTTTCAACCAGTCGCCGTGCTTTCAGTATGTCCCAAGTGAAACGTCAACAGCCCCTGTTTCTAGGTTTACTATCAATTCTGGAAGTATTATGTTTGATGGTTCCAATTCAGCTACAGTCAGTGCTCAATGGATTTGGAGTAGTGGCGTAACTGGTACAAGCATTGCAGCTGGACCTAACACGACTAGTCTCATGATCAATCCCAGCTGGCTGGCCTCGTCAACGACAGGTGCCCTTATGGTGCCGGTGGTAGCTACAATAATTAATGGACAGGTAATATACACTCCACCACCAGTTTCTCCTCTCAATAAGGATTTCCCCAATGCGCGTGCAATTGGACAGTTGCAAATTCAAATTGACGGTTTACCTGATGTTTATGTTGTTGACTTTGACGATACAATGCCTCAATTTGGACCATTTTATGCCAACCCAACTGGATATTGGACAACTGATCCAACTCAACCATTTGGCAATGGTTTTACAGTGAAAAGCATTGTTGACACCCAGCCTTTGAGTTTAATTCCGGGCCGTTGCTACAGTTTCACAAACAACACCGGCTTTGATTTGGCATTCTTTATCTGGGGCGTCAACGGCAATCCTATCAACGATCCCACAATGCCGCCAACTAACCCATGGCCGACCGGAACCTTTATCGAGTTTTGTGCCCCGGCCGATCCCCAGGCGGCCACCAGCAATCCCACTACGCCGCCCATGCAGCCCATCTGTGTTGCAGAGGGAACATTGGTCACGCTTGCCAATGGGTTGGAGATCCCCATTGAGCAGCTGAAACCGCATCACCTGTTGCGCGACCAGTCTGGCCGTCCGGTGCGCCTGCGGTCCGCTGTGCGCTTTGAGCACCGCGAGACAGAGGTGATCGAGATTGAGCGCGGTGCTCTCGCCGCGCAAACTCCGTCCCAGCCTCTTCGAATTAAGCCAGGCCATCCCATCCTTGTTGATGGCCGAGAGGTTATGCCCGAGCAGCTCGTTGGCAGCCCCGGTGTCCAGTTCCGCGGCTTGGACAGGCCGACGCATATCTACACTCTGCTCACGGAACGGCGCAGCTTTGTGCTGATGCAGGGCGTGCCAGTCTCGACCTGGGCTGAGGCCGACTGGCTGCACTACACCAAGACGGACAACTCTGCCCGCCATATGCGCTGGACTCGTATTTAATAAAGAGGAGCTCAGCTGCCCTTAAAGCTATTGTTTCATCTGCAAATGAGTTTAACTTTGACACTATTTTACAGCTTTTTCAAAGACATGTCTCAACATTGCTTGTGGGTTTGTCAGGGGAGTCCTGTTGCAATTGAGCGGAGTCTTTGTTGATCGCGCAGGAAGAGAGGTGAGTGGACGCGGAAGTGAGAAGACGATTCCGTCCACGTTGTACCAGAAACCAGTGTCTGTTTGAGCAAAACGAAAAGTCCACGGTCTGCGCTGTGTACCATAGGTCACTCTAGCCAACCAGCGAATTGGTCCTTCACTAATAAATTGAGTTGTCAGATTGATGTGCATATCTCGATTTTCTAAACGGACATCTGTCTCAAAGCTGTTGTGCGAACCAACGCTCCATGTTGTGCTAATAAGTGGGCGGACACCAGGCACTTGCTCATGCATTCGCTTGGCCATATCGTTGACATATTGGTGGAGCCAAGGGACGGGCAGATAGAAAGGTAAGAATTTAACCCACAGCGCTTCAACAATGGGCTGGGACAAATCAAGACCAAGAAAAAAGTAGCAAGTAATCCAGGGGAATGTTGGCGCCTCTTGCATTGGCGACTCTGTATTAAATTTGAAGCAGATGACAACCACGATTGTCAATGTCTCAGTCAAACACCTGCGACCCGCATATCAAAACTTGAAAGAGTGGATGGAAGACCCGCAGAATGTCTATGTTGGCCGGCCTGGGCCATTCATCGAGGGCAAGCGCTACCCGCCGCGGGCATCGCGCTTTGCCAACCCATTTCACATTGGAAAAGATGGTGATCGGCAGCAGGTGATTGACAAGTACCGTGTCTGGCTAGACGCCCAGCTACGCAGCGGCCGCATCACTGCTGAGGACTTGGCTGCTCTCCATGGAAAACGCCTAGGTTGCTGGTGTGCTCCAGAACTCTGCCATGCCCAAGTGCTGCTCGAGTATGCAGATTCCATGAAATAAAACCATTTATTGGTTTAATAATTAGAGTCAGCATAGAAAATTTCGTTTAAATTTCAAGAAATGAAATTACATTTTCAATAAGGTAGTTTACACAATAATCGTCAAGCGAAGTGGCATATTTTAAAACAAAACATGAGTGCTGCGGATGATGTGGAGCTGGACGAGATCCAACTTTGTGTCCCCGAGGCGACCGAGGGCACCAACGTCAAACTGCTATGGCACATTGGCTACTGGGACGGCCCGCTGGATGGCGTCTGCGAGTACGAGGGCCGCCGCCATGCATTCCGCGTTTTGGAGGACACAAGGAACTATCGATGGCGCATCGCCATTGTCACAGAGTTGAGCCCAGATCAGTTGGCGGCGCTGGAAGAGCAGCACGCTCGCTTCCAGCAGTACGTTGGGACGCACACTGACTACAACTATGATGCCGAGGGGAAGCGCTCGGTGAACCACGATGGCCTAAAGCCAGAGAGCGAGTGGAAAAAGTTTTACAACCAGCCAGCCCCGGCCGTCAAGAGCCAGCCCAGCCAGCCGCCGAGCAATCGCACCGTCGCTTGGTTTCGCCTCTAGTAAAAGCAAACAGGAAGCAAATTTATTGTTCGCGCAGGCGATAGGAAATGTGACAGTTGGTCTCTGTGGTATAGTCAAATTGACCATTCAACAGCTCGCCCGTTGCTTGGTCTTCATAGCACTCTTCATTTTCCTGCATGACAAAACGCAAACCCTTGGGGCCCTTGGGGTGGCAACGCCACTCAAGTTCACCCAAGACCTTGTCAATGGCCTCGTCGCGCGTGTTGACTGAAAGCATTTTGCGGACACACTCGTTTCCGCTGCACTGCTGGCACTCGATGACCCACATGGTTTTGCTTTGCTTAGTCTATTTAGAAATAATAATTATTTCATGAAATAAATATCTACTTTTTAAACTAGGGTCAGCATAAATAGTCTTCCTCTGAAATTTCAGTGAAATGTTCATGAAATAAAACTAGGGTCACGTTAAATTATTTTCTTTATGAAATTTCATTGTCGTATTTCATTGCAAATTGGGCTTGTTTTAAAAAATTGCATTTTAAAAAAAGTTGGACTCAAATTTTTGGTCGACCCAAAAATCTTTAAATGCAAGTTTGGTCCAAATACAAAGTGGATTTGTCAATGAAATTTCGTGTAGAAAACCATTTAACGTGACCCTAGTTTTATTTCATGAGATTTCATTGAAATTTCAGAGGAAAACTATTTATGCTGACCCTAGTTTGATTTAAAATAATTATTTCATGAAATTAATTTTAATTTCAGTTACATGTTGAGAAATTGTTGATATCGTTCGGGATTGGCGAGCTTCCACTTGTGGAAGAGGCTCTCCTCCAGCTCGTGCCGGGCGCGACGAATGTCGCCGCTGCCATAGCGACACATATAATCATTGTCCCAGTAGCGAGCGCGCTCGACAAAATTGGCGTTGAAATAGTCGTTCCATTCAGCTTGGAAATCACACTCTTCGTACAGCACCTTCATCTGAAACATGATATGGACAATCTCGGTGAGGCTGTATTCGCACTCGCCCTCAATGTATTCGTCGCAGAGCTTGCTGTCGCTGCGCAGCTCGAGACCCTTGGCAGCCAGCGCTGCGGTGAGCTCGGCGCGTCGGCGCTGCTCAGCCACTGCTTGCTTAGCTGCGCGTTCTGCCGCCCTCACAACGCGGCCCTCGGCCAGCTTGGCCTTGCGCGCCTGTGACTTGGCATCAGCCGCGAGCCACGCCTCGCGTGAGCCATAGTGCTCATAGGCGCGGGCCTCCACGTCAGAGCGGAGGAACAGCTCGCACAGCTGCCGGCGCCACAGCTGGTTGTTGTACGTGATGCGGTGCAGACCGGCCAGGTCTTCGTACTTGAGGTGGTACACTTTCTGCGCCATCGTCGGCGAGATCGTCTCAAAGGGCGGCTGTCCGCGGCAACCAGCGCATAGCGGCACATAGGCGAGATCCGAGTAGGTGCGCGTCTCGGCGTGGCACAGGTAGCAACGCTTTAGCGTGTGCGCGATGAACACCTGCTTGGCCTCGGCAACGGCGAGCCGGCCGCGTAGCGGATAGCCTTTTAGTCGGCACTGCTCCGCCCAAAATCCGTTGGGCTGCGCATCGAAAAGCTGCTTGAAGAAGCGACAAGTCGACGGCAGCTTGAGCAGCTGTGCGGCAGGTACGTACTTGAAAATCTCATCCATCCACAAATTACCCAGCAGCGCTGGGTCAAAGGGTGGCTCTGTTTTCTGCCGCTTGCTAGAGTTTCCTTTCGCTTGCTTCTGCTGACGGACCTTACTTGCCATTATGTGTGCGTTGCAAATAATTTGTAAAATTGCTTTGCACTGAATCAGTGTGAGAGAACTATGCAAACTGCCAACATCCTTCCTGTTGCTGAAGCAGATGGCGCTGGTGACAATGCCAAACCAGAAGCCGAGGAAGCTGCCAAGCCCTATTCGGATTTGCACAAATTTCTAACTGAAGAGAGCTGGCTCGACTTGTTGCGCTCGGAATTTCCAAAACCCTTGTGGTGGAAAATTGTCCGCTTCCTCAATGAGCAGAGTGCTGCTGGCAAGAAAATCTATCCGCCCAAGCAGGATGTCTTTACTGCATTCAACCTCTGTCCCGTGGGCGCCATTCGCGTCGTCATTATCGGACAAGATCCTTATCACGGGCCGGGTCAAGCCCACGGCCTGAGCTTCAGCGTCAGGCCAGGCGTTTATCCTCCGCCCTCTCTGCAGAACATCTTCAAAGAGCTCAAGGCCGATCTTGGCGATGAGTTTACCGTGCCTCGCAGCGGCGATTTGACACCGTGGGCACAGCGTGGCATTTTCCTGCTTAATACCAGCCTGACTGTGAATGGTGGCGAGGCCGCTTCGCATTCCGAGTGTGGCTGGCGCCTCTTTACTGAAGAGGTTCTACGCCAACTCTCGAAGAAGCACCCGCACCTTGTGTTTGTGCTATGGGGAAGGCACGCCCAAAATACAGCGCGTGTGGTGGACGCCAAGCGACACCAGCTCTTCTCCAGCGCTCATCCTTCCCCGCTCTCGGCCCACAATGGCTTCTTTGGCTCCCGTTTCGCCTCCAAAGTCAACCAGCACCTGGTCTCTCTCGGACAAGCACCCATCAATTGGAAGCTGTGAAAGTTTAATTAAAAATTTCGGAAATCTGGAAGCCCTGCTTGCCAGGACCAAGTGCGAAAGGGTCCCGTGCGAAAGTCGTGCACGCACATGTTGCGACTGGGATCCACGCGCATGCCGGGGCGGCACTGGAGATAGGGCACGGCGATTTGGCCATAGTAGTCGAGGTAGTCCATGCGCAGCGGGGCGCCGCCGAGCGACTGGCACTTGTAGCCGGGGCAGAGGCCCTGATCGTTGAAGCGCTGCGAACTGCACTCGAGGCTGCCGCAGCCGCAGCTGATGCGCGAGCACGGAGGCCCCGGCGGATCGTACTGCACAGCGTTTGGCACGCAGGTACCCTGCACATCAACAGTGCACTGCGCTGGCGCTGCCACAGAGCTCCTAAAGCTGTGCACAGGGCTTGACATGACTTAAAACTCACCAATTTTATTTCTCAGCAACACCATCCCGTTTTCGCGCTCTTCTCGCCCAACTTGACAACATCCCAGCGCTCGCCGGCACACTGGAGGCCGGCTTGAGCGACACACTGACTGGTCATCGCGGCGAATGCTTCCTGTACACCGGTGCCCAGCTTGGCCGAGGTCGCAAAGTGCTGGGCTCCCAGCTCAGCAGCAAGTCGCTCTGCCTCGACGTGTTCAACAACCTTCACCGGGCTGTCGCTCTTGTTGCCGATCAGTAGAATCGGCACCTTTTCGCCGCAGTAGCGCTGGATCTGGCTCACCCAGTAGCGGCACTCCTCGAACGAGCTCGCCGAGGCGCAGTCATAAACCAGCATCACGCCGGCGGCGCCGCGGTAAAAGCTTTGCGTGATGGTTCGGAATCGCTCCTGTCCGCTAGTGTCCCACAGCGTAAGTTTGATCTTTTTCCCGTTGCGCTCAATGTACTTGAATTTAAAGTCAACCCCCAGCGTTGAGATGGTTGACTCGCAAAAGGTGTCGTCGCAAAAGCGCTGCAGAATGCTCGACTTGCCAACGCCACTCTCGCCGACAATCACCAGCTTGAATAGATAGTCGTGATCGTTCTGCTGGGCCAGCAAGCCTGTTGTCTCTTTGGGCTCTGATTGCCTCGTGAAAATCGGCATAGTTTACCATCTAGGCAATGGAATTTAATGGCGCCGTACTCTCCATTGCGCTGATTACAGTTTGCCACCAAACCGAGGGAAGAACAGCGATCATTCCGTCCTCTGCTGGAAGCAAGTAGCGCGTATCGATGCGCAGGTTCCAACATGCTTCTGTTTCGGCAGCTAGGTTTTGCTTTAAATAGATCATCAAGTTCTGTTCTGCAAGCGCGAGATATGCTTGCTTGTTGTGCAGGTATATTACAACAGATTGTCCTGTAAAAGGCTCCACTTCATTATGAATTCTTAGTGGATGAATGCAGAATCCTAGACTGCGAAAGTGAAACTGCAGCTCAAAATATGCAGATTTTCGCACCTCTACATCTGGTGGAAAGTTGTGCTGAACAGCGAGGATTACGGGATATAGACAGCCCAGCGCCAGCTCCAGGGTCGCCAGGGTGTGCCACATTCAGTTTCACCAATAACCGCTTATTTCACAATTGTTTTACTGGAGGCGCTCAAAGTACAGGCCTGGCTCCAAAATCCGAGCGCGGCCAACGGGCATGATGTTGCCATCGTATTGAGAAGTCCTGGGCATATTGTAAAGCGAATAGAGAAACTGGACATCGAGACCCAGCGCGTTAAGGGCGACGCGGGCAAATCGAGGCGCGGGTGTGGGATCGCGACAGCACAAAACGCTGTCCCAGGCGCTGGCGTGCAGCCAGCTCTTTAGATCTGTTCCGTCCAGCAAGCGATACTTTGTGCTCAAAATCTCACTGGTCTGCAGCCAGTCCCTCACTTCTGCGCGCTGATCTTCGGGCCTGCTGAAGATCAGCGGCACGCGAGTCCAAGGATCCTTTTCCGCAAACGCCTCGTTTTGCCTTGTCAGCTTGGGTACTGCGCGTCGGCTCAGCTGCAGGTCGATTGTCAGCTGCGATGCGTAGCTGATTGTGCCCCTCAGCTCGCCGTCCTTGTAGATCTGCACGCGCCACGGCTCGACAGACACGAGTTTGCCATGCGCGAGCTGGACGCAGTCGTTGGTGATCACGAGGTGGAGGCGGCGCTTTTGTGAGTTCTTGCTCGAGAAGTAGGGGATTCTTCGCCGCAGCCAGTACTTGCTGCGCCAGTCGCGGCTGGCCTCGCGGAACGCTTTGTTCACGCTCGAGAGTGCGACCAGGTTGGAGACGCCATGGCGAAATAGGATTGGAAGCACCTGCAAGAGCGACATTGCGGGACCGTTGGAACTTAGTTTAAAACCAGCGCCTCTGACTCAAGGGCTTTTGGCCACTTTATTGTCAAATGTTACTCTTTGCTGTTCAATGCGTTGATCACAGTCTGCCACCAACCGTTTGGAAGAAAAGAATTGAGATTGGACACCACATAGTTCGTGTCGATTCGCGCTGTCCAGAAGGGTTCTACGATGCCGGATGCACACTCTTTGAAATAGATTATCAAGCAATCTTCAGCAAGCACAAGATGTACCACTTTGTCTGAAAGAAGGAGCAACACACTATTGCTCTTGGTAGTCTGATGAATTGGTTGACCAAGTCCAGCACAGTATGATTGGAGGGCAGAAAATGCAGCCTGTCTCACCTCTGCATCTGCAGGAAAATTTTGCTGAACAGCGACGAGAAGAGGATACAAGCAGCCCAGCGCCAGCTCCAGGGTGGCCAGGATGTGCCACATTTTATCCTTTATTCAATGTTGTTTCTGCTGTCGAGTGTGTCGACAACAGTCTGCCACCAATCGCCTAGCAGAAGAGGACTGAAGGTTGAAAATAACACCCAATAGCGGTTGGTAAGGTGAGCTGCACAAAAGTGTTCCTCAATCCCGGATGCATATTCTTTTAAAAACACCATCAAGCAATTCTCGGCAAACGTGACATAAACTATTTCGCAAGGAAGAAAAATTGCCACAAGATCACCATGGATCTTGGAGAGGGATGGATGTAGAGGAGGGAGGTAATTCTTTGTTGGGCCGCTGCGCGTCTGCAGCAACTGAACACCATAACCTTTGTCAGTGTAGTAGGACTGCAAGGAATAAAATGCAGCCTCCCGTACTTCCGCATCGGGTGGAAAGTTGTGCTGACACGCTATGATTACGGGATACAGGCAGCCCAGCGCCAGCTCTAGGGTGGCTAGCGTGTGCCACATTTTTTATTATGTGCTTCTCAAAGTAAAGCGCGTAAACACAATGAATTTGGGTAGTGAATTTGCTCCCGCGTATGGCATGGTTGACATTACCGGCACGCGCCTGCTGCCGGACCAGCTGCAGTATGTTCCCTCGAATATGCAACAATACTGCCAGCGCGAGGGCCAGTCCAGTTACAGTCCGAATTTCCCACCGTGCAACGGCCTTTACACGGATGCAAACTACATCGTGCGCCGACCGCGCTGGCAGCCGCCACCGAGCTTTAGCGAGTGGGAGTGGAAGAACGGCCAGCTCTGGTCATGGCAGACGCTGGGCGGCCAGCGCGGCCAGCGCGCCGGACAGAACCCCAATCGCTATTGCTTCCTGTAAAACAGCCAGTAAATCGTGTTTTTACTTTACACTGCTCGTCTTGAGCATTCGCTGGGTTCGCGCAGTTTTCTTGGCTTCAGCCTTTGCATTTTTGTCATCTGTGAGTGCTTGATCATAGGCCATCAGCTGCGCAGGAGTAGGTTGATAGCGGCCCAGCGGATCGACCCAGAGATAGAGCGCACCAATCTCGCGTATTACACCAGTGGCGCCGCTAGGATTCTCGAGAATAAACACTCGAGAAGAGCGCTTTTTGCTGTCCACCACAATGCCCATCTTGCTGATGCGAAGCTGTCCGCCAATCGTCAAAAGTGTGCCGGCATCAAACACGATGCGGCCAGGCCTGAGCGGAAACATGTCCTGAGGTGTTAAAAAGACACATTTAACAAATGTTTGGAAAGGCAGTCACACACATCTCGGCTTTTGGACCCATGATTTTGGGCGCCACTTCAGTGGTTTCCATCTATGCAGTCGCGCGCAGTCGCCAGCTGAACCGCAAATTGGAATATCAGGAAAAGCTGTTTAGAGAAGGTCTATCCGATGAGGACATCAATTACTACACCAACCAACTGTCAGGCCCGCACATCGAGGTTGCCAACAACGGAGTTGTGCAGGCATTGAAAGCTGACAATACTAAAGACAATTAAACCTTGTCGACATGCACACTCGAATGCACATTGCGCCCAGACACCCGGCGCTTCACATAGTGACAAGGCTCCAGGTCGAATGCTGTTAGTCCTTGGAATGGCTTTACCTCCTGTTCGGCCATTTGTTTTGAAGTTCAAAAACACACATTACTTTTTTATTGTATTGTATTTTCAAAATTAAATATGTTTCTTGGTTAAGAGTGATTTCAATGACAACACGCTCGCAGTTGGCTACGCAGACGCATCCGCGAGAGCTAAACGGCTCGACAACAGCGTGCCGCTGGGGCCAGACGCTTTACGGCGAGTGTTATCCATTCAGCTATGTGGCCAACATTCCGTTTCAGCTGCGCAGCGGCGCGCACTACTCCTTTGATGAGCTGGCGCTGATCTTTAGCGACGCGCGCTTTGTGAACTGGTCCGTGACGCTGACGAGCCCCGGCCTCAATGGGCAGCGCGTCGCGCGCGCGTCGAAGATCTACCCGACGAGCTGGCGCCTACTCTACTGGAACGCATACGAGGGCTATCGGCCAGGAAACCGCGTCAGTGCTGAGAGAATTTCATCAGCTGATTTGCTGCGCTCGCTGCAGCACATCATGGCTTATGAGCTACGCACGCGAGAGCTGGAAATTGTCGATGACCAGACACAGGAGCGCATCTACATTTTCCTCAACATGGACAATCTGCCGAATGAGCGCTTTATCGGCGTCGACGCCGCGGGCATGCTCGACCAGGGTGCAGCACGCGGGCGCCGGGGAGGAATTTAAGTTTCAAAGATTAAATGTTGTTGTCAGCTCTGGATAGCTCAAATAAATTTTTAAGTGATGAACCGTCTCACAGGCAAGATCACTGCGAGTGGAGTGGTCCTACTGACTCTCTTTGTCACTGTGCTGCTGGGATTTTTGTTCGCAGTGCCGATTGCGGCGCTAGTTATGTCAGCGGAAAACTCGGCGCTCAACTGCACCACTGCGCCGCTAGTCGAGTGGCCCCTCTGGCTCAACGTCTATGGCGGCGTCAACCTTGCAGCGCTGGTGTGGATTGTCATTGGCTGCGCCATTTTGCTTGCCCTCAAGCGGATGTCTCTGCTGACCATGACATTGTGGGGCATTCCCGTGATTGCTTTTCACATCTGCTGGAGCATCATTGGCGGTATCATACTGTGGCGAGATATGTCGCTTTGCCCGAGCAATGTGACGGCGATGATTCTGGCAGCGCTGATCTGCATGTGGCTCGAGCTGGCCGGTTACTTGGGCCTCTCCATTGCGCTCTGTGTCACCGAGTAATCTCTCTGCAAATTTCATTAAATCTATTTAATCTGAAGAGCTGCTGCTGCTGCTGGATTCAGAAGAAGAGGATGATGAGCTAGAAGCGGATTTCTTTTTCCGTCGAACAGCGGGCTTGGGATGAATATAGGAATCAGCACCGGCAGCGTGCACCAGGCGCAGCTTGCTCCGCTGTGTCCAATCGTAGCCCGTAGCCTTCTCGCTCATGATGTAGAGGTCGCCGTGGTCCAGAGTCAACTCGATGGGCGCAAACACATTCTCGCTGCTGCGAGGTTTGCGCCAGCGGTAGACCAGCTTTGACGAGGCGCCCAACGAGAGGCAGATGACCGTTTTGCGCTCAGCATCGCCGTGAAATCCAATACCGCTGCGCTTCTCGTAGTAGTGGTTGCCCTCGGCATTCAGGTCAGCAGCCCGTGGACCGAGGCGCGTGGCGAGCTGCTGTCGAAGCTGGTTGAGCAGCGGCGCGCGCTTAAAACTGACCACGCTGAAAGTCTGAAAGTCCTCTGAGGCAGCAACCTCTTGCTCACCGAAAACGACATTGTAGCGAGCCCGCTTGTTGAGCGTTTTTTTACGGCGCTGATCCCAGTATTTCTTGTCATATTGAACCCCCTTTTGCTCGCGGAGCAGCGCATTCACATCGAGGCCAAAGTAGCGGGCAGCGTTGCGGATGACCAGCACGCTTGCCTCAGCCTCTGGCTGGCGCAGCTCCTCGGGCAGCACAGCGTCGAGCTGGTGCAGCTCGGTGGCACCGCCGGTGGCATTCACCTCAGAGGCTAGCTGGCAGAGCTCGGCGCAAGAGAACCCAGTCTCCCGCCGCTGGCCAACCTGGCCTCCGCCGACGTGCAGAATGGCCACCTCTCCAAAAGTGATTGCGTAGCGCTCCACAGCACCACTTGAGCGCAGCAAACGCTGCCGTCTGCGGGCCAGCGGCTCATCCTCCGAGTCATCACCAGAGCGTTTCGGGCTGGCATCGCGAACCTGTGCCATTTGCATCAATTAAAAATTGACCAGTATCACATCAACCAGATTGTTTTCAAAACATAGCACCAGTGCAGCGGCAGCACACAGCGTCGTCTTGTCCTTCACAGTCAGCATACTTGCTTTCTTGGGATTCGTAAAAAGCTGACTGCTGGCAAAAAATGAAATTAATTTAAGGGAGCCTATCTTGAAATTTCATTTCAAGATTTGACAATTAGTGTGTTTATCGGATTAGCAAACTGCAAGTTTTACTTGGTAAAACGGACCAGTGACATTTCGACTGGATAAATAAGTTTCCACAGCTGTGTCCAAGCTAAGAAGTTTGGAAACACTTTGTTGGAAATCCCCTCCAACTACCACAATCTTCTTGCCCTTGACCACAAACGTTGCCTTGTTTCCGCCGCCATAAACGAGCGTGACGCTGCCTGGCAAAGAGTCGCTGAGGCGCAAGTAGAAGAAATTTGGCGGCGACAGCTGGAGCATTGAGAAGAGCTGCTCGTCCATCTGCTGGTGCAGCGACCATGTGCGCCAGTCGGCCTCGTCAACGACGCGCGCCCACGCCGGCGGCATTTCCTGCCTCGGGGTGTGGCTCACACAGAGCAAATCGCGCTCCCGCGACTGCTCAGCCCCCATTCCTCTCTCTGCTCCAATAGCAGAGAAAATTCATTGTCTCCCCTACACACAACTATTTAGTGCATCAATTGCCGGCATAGTAGGGCACAGTGTCCCAAACATGGTGGCCTCCGCGAAACTGCCCTGAATTTTTGTAGAGCTTGGTTGTCTCGATGATTTCTTGCTCCCACTCTGCAAGGCTGGCATAGGCGATTGTTTTTCCGCGCTTTTTCTCTACATGTCCCGCCGCTGACAGTTGAAAAGTGTGATTCTCAGAGAATAACACTAGGACATTGTCAAATCCAGTCAGCACTTCGCAGGGGAGCCCGCATTCGTCTGCCACCCTTTGGCGCAAGTCCAGGCAGTACAGTCGCACAGACTCTTCGTCTGAGAAGTTAATCTCTTTTGCCATTAGTTGTTGACCTTTGATTCTTTTGATTTTGTTTAGAGTTTATTGTGAGCTGCGTTCATTAGTCCAACAGACTGCCAATTTCACCTGATGGGCACGGCATGGATTGTCCTTCACCCATGGCCTTACTCTCTATTCCTAAACAAAAAAATCAGGCCAATGTACAACGGCCTCCCACTGGTGCCGATCGCGCGCGTCGGTGAGCACGCGTGGAGCGAGCACCGCGACCTGTTTATAGTTTTCGTGACGTGCCCTTTCTGCCAGTGCGAGCACTCGCACGGCCCGTTTATTTGCAAAGCCGGGATACCCATCGATGATTTCTCGCCAAGCCATGTCTACGGGCCAGTGACGGCCAACTGCTGCGAGGAAGAATACACTGTTGATGTGCGTAATCTCCAGGAGCTGATCAAGGGGGCCTCAGAGTAAAGAAGGTGCCATTTATTGTATCGAGCGCAGCAGCGGCACTGCGCCGCGTGCGATGTAGTCGATCCACTCGTCAATGTCGCCGGGAGGCGCCGGCGTGTCAGAATTGTTGGGCGCTGTTGCGATGACTCGGCTAAAGACGCGCTCAGCAGAGATGGAGCGCGCACTGAGGCAGGCCTCAGTCTCGGCGAGGTACTGCCGAGAGCAGGCGAGAAGCGCAGCGCGCGTGAACCACACGGCCTCGGCCTCGGCCGCGCTGAGCCGGTCCAGCCGCGGGCGCTCGTTGAGCAGGCCGGTCTGGTATGCGCTGTCAAGCAGGTGCTCCAGTGCGTCGATCACGCGCTCTGGCTCCGAGTCCGCGTTGGCGCCGAACAGCCACGTGCGCGCCTCGCGGAGCGAACCACTTGCGTGGTAGCTGTGCATCACGTGCACGCCGAGTCGAGCCGCACTGCCGGGCCGCATGCGCGTGCGCACGACGATTTGGTTCACAAACTCCATGTCGTTGGCCTGCTCGAGCTCGCTCACCACGTTGACCACCTCTTGCGTGTCCAAGTCAATACTGTCGCTCGGCTCTAGACATATGAAAATCAGATCCGCCTTGAGCGCTGAGGCGTAATCGACGGGGTCTGAGCTCAAGTGCACCAGCGCACCTTCGGCCCAGCGGTTGCACAGTGCCAGTGTCTGAGTAGCGAGTGGACCGCTTCCGAAAATCGTAACACTCAGCTTGCGCTCAAACATGTCTTTTTACTTCATTTCAGTGATAAAAATTGCAGTGAGCATGAGCAAGCCGATCGCGGTGTGCGGCTGGGGCGCAGAGGTGCGCGCTGAGCAGCTGCAGCGCCAGGGGCTCGACTGCAAGGCGTACAGCTGCGAGGCGAACACAGCTGCTGTGCACTCTGCCGAGAAGTACATGAACGCGCTGTCTGAGCGGGAGGTGTTTGTCTTTGTCATCCCACCGAGCGCTGCAAACGTGCCGCCGGGCCCGCTGTTGTGCCAAATTGGCGCTGCGCTCGCTGCGGGTCGCTGCGTTCTGCTCGAGCTGCTCTCAGAGGAGGTGCACTGGCACAACAATCCCTTCCTCAGCTTCCCGGGCATCATCAAGCTGTACAGCGCTGCAGCGACCAATCAATTCCTCACCGAGACATGCTAAGCAATAAAAAAATAAATTGAACAAAGACAACGCAAGCATGAACAAGGCTGCGCTGGGCCAAGTCTACAGGAGCCAAGGTGCAGCTATCACTCTGCAGAATCGCGAGCACCGGGAAGCTCTGGAAAGAATGCACCAACAATTCCTTCAGCAGATTTCAAAGCAGCCGCGCCACCAGGGCCGGTGGACAGCGAAAGAGTTCACCTCTCTCCGAGACAACTGCAATTATCGCAGCCACGAACACCGCTGTCGAACAGACGCCAAGCGCTTTGTTCGCTACATGCGCTCTCAGTACCCGGCCAAAGAACTGAAACTCTCTGTCAGGGGTGGCCCCAGTGTCCTCTTCTGCGCTCAGTTGCAATACGAAACTTGTCGCAGCAATGAATTCGAGATCTACTGGAAGCTAAAAGCCCCCCGCCGCTGCCGTGCGCACGTCCGTCGGTCCTTTGTGGTAATGACATGAAAATTATTTTATTTCATGAAATAAAATATTTTATTTAAACTAGGGTCAGCTTAAATTATTTTCCTTTGAAATTTCATGAAATTTTCATGAAATAAAACTAGGGTCAGCTTAAATGGTTTTATTTATGAAATTTCATTTCAAACTGTTGAATGGTTGAGCTCAAAAACTTGCATATTAAAAAATTTTGTTGGTCAAATTTTTTGGGTCAAACTTTTTTAAAAATGCAGTTTTGAAGATTGAGGCTGTTTTAAATCACTATTTCCAAATGAAATTTCACAAAGAAAACTATTTAGCGTGACCCTATTTTTATTTCGTGAAAATTTCATGAAATTTCAAAGGAAAAACAAATTATGCTGACCCTAAGAAATAAATAGATATTTCATTAGAAGATGGAAATTTCAGACTTGGATCAACTGCGTCGCCAAGCAATCTCGAGAGAGGCGTATGTGTTGAGCGAGCAGTTGCAGCGGGAGATAGAGGCAGTTAATGCCAAGCAGCTGAGCGAGGCCGAGCTGTACGCGCTGACCTTTGACGAGTCCTGCAGCCTGAGACTGTTTTTCGAGAAGCTGTGGCTTGATGCTGGCTTCCGCCCGGCACTCATTGCTAGGCTTTTCCATCGCTATCCGGACCGGCCCAAGATCAACATGGCTAAATTTCTCCGCAAATGTTTTGGCATCGAAATACCGATTGTGAGCTGTTCGGAAATCTACCAACTGGATTGGCACTGCTTGGATAGATGCATTGAAATTCGTCATCTCATTGATATTCCCGTGCTGCGCTATGAGAATCAACACTTGGGGGTCTACTATCGCGACAATGTGGCCTACAAGTTTGAGTCGGACTTTGCGACGTTTTACAACCTGGAGCCAGATTCGCCATGGCATCTGAGAACTAGCTGCGCAGCTGTAGCGCCGAACAAGGTTGCGCTGTGCTTCCGCCTCGGACTGACACCAGCAGAGCTGCTGGCAGAGTACCGCAACGAGCTCGGCCGGCACTTTGGTAGCATGGAGGCTGAAGTGCGCCGAGCCATTGCAGAGCTGCTCAAGCCGGACTACTGTAGCGAGCCGGAGCTCTATGGCATCGATGCTGCACTGGACGGCCTGCTTCGCAGCAAGTTGCTGGAGCGCGGCTACGAAACCGCGATCTTAACGCGGATGGTCGCCTGCAGTGGCTTTGACATTGAAATTATCGATGTTCGCCCCCGCCGCCAGTCCTTTGAGCACTTGCTTTGTGCAGAGATGAAATAAAAACTAGTGTATTCTGTAAAATACTGACATGACCTTTGTCTACGTGTCATCAGGAGCCTTCAACATTGCTTCTTGTCCAGAGGATACCCTAGTTGCGCAACTTTGGGGAGCTTATGGAGGAGGTATTGGAGATTTATCTAGCAAACCTGGGTACATCAAGGTCAAGGTAACTGGCTTGTTAGGAAAGACAATGCAAATTATCGTTGGCGGTCATACAACAGACTACAAAGGTGGTATATTTGGAGGTGGCACTGCAACGGAAACAATTGGGTTCGGAGGTGGTGGTGCAACGTCAATCAGAGTGTACGATACTTCGGCTGCTCAGATTATTGCAGTGGCCGGCGGTGGAGGAGGCTATGCAACCGATACCTCCGGCAATAAACTTGGGGGCGTCGGAGGCGGCGGTGATGCGGACACTAAAAACATAGGTGGAAAAGGCGCCTTTGGTATTACGCCCGGTCATGGCGGGTTGCTTCGCCCGGCTGCAACTATTTCAAGGGGAACAAATGATGGAACAGCAAGCACGAGCATTGCCATTGGCGTTGGTGGAAGTGGCCTTCGGAGTGGCGGTGGTGGCGGTTTGGCCGGTGGAGGCGGCGGCGGTAACTATTTTACCAGCTATGGTGGAGCTGGCGGCGGAAGCAATGGGACCCGCAGTGTGTCTGGAGTCACAAGTGGGCTCTTGTCCAGCACCATGGGATCGAGCACAAGACCGCAAGTCGGTTCGCTCTATGATGGGTATGCGCAACTCTTATTCTTCAATCCGACAGCGGCGCCCACTGTGACGATCACTCAGCCCACCGACGGCTCTAATTTTGTGCTTGGAGGCACGGTGACACTGGCGGGAACTGCATTCGACAATCTAAATGGAAATCTCAACCCTTCACTGATTTGGACAAGCAACGGTCAGCTGCTGGGCACGGGCACGCCCCTCAGCTTTAGCACTGGAGTTTTATCCTCCACCATCGGAACCTTTACCATCACTGCTCAGGCAACAAATAGCCTTGGCAACACAGGCTCAGCTTCCATTCAGATCAACCTCATCTCACCCTCTGTTCTGCAGATCCAAATTGCCGTACCCACAGATGGCGAATTTATTCCTGACAATATGAATGAAGCGGCCCTGGAAGCGAATGCCTCGGACAGCGTAGAGATTATCAATCCGGCAAACATTGTCTGGAGCTCAAGCGTTGATGGCTTCATTGGGAATGGATCACCATTTCCAATAGGTCAACCAGGATTTCCTGCCCTGACAGCAAACAGTCTCCATGTTCTCACAGCATCAATAATTAATAGTTTCGGTGTTACCGCAACAGATCAAGTTACGGTCGCTGTTGGTCCGGGTGTTTACAGCGTCCACGTGACCAGTCCTGTCACTATCACCACATTCAACGAGACCGAGACAATACTATGGTCGGCCGTGGGCACTGGGCAAGCTGGCATTCAATCTGATCTGCTCAAGTGGTACAGGCCTGGGCCCGTACAATTTGGAAGCGGTGGCTACTTCACTACTCTGGCTAATATTTTTCCAGTTGGACAGACAACGCAGATCACGGTCGTGATGACGGATGAATTCAATCCGGGTCCGCCAGCTACAGCTCTTATCAATGTCACTGTCCTGTCTGACCCACTGCCTGACATCACTATTCTACAGCCTACAACCAGCGGTCCATTTTATCAAGGAAATCCAATTTTCTTTTCTGCAACAGCGAATGATTTTCCGGCTGCTGATATTTCAGCAAACATTGAGTGGTCTTCGGATATCGATGGTCCTTTACACACGGGTGCTTCCTTTACCACGAGCAGCCTCTCTGTGAACTATCACAGGATTACGGCTAGCGTTTTGTCATCTCGAGGCGATAATGGAAAGGTTTTTTCAGTCTCTGTGCTGCCTCTGCAGCCTCCACCCGTAAGCATCACGCAGCCCGCAGACAACTTGACATTCGAACTTCTTGACAGCATCACTTTTATTGGAACTGCTATTTCAAGTGATTTTATGACCAATATTTCATCTTCTTTGGAATGGTGGTCTGATCTCATTGGCAGCTTTGGTGGAGGCGCGATTGTGCCCAGAACGGCAGGGGACCTCGGTGTTGGCCAGCACACGATCACGGCCAAGGTGACCGATTCCTTTGGCCGGCTTGGCTCGGACTCAATCATCGTCAATATTGTCGCGATGATCTGCCTGCACGAGAGCAGCGCAATGCAGCTAGCGAGCGGTGACTGGGTGAGCATCTCAAGCCTGCGTGCTGGCGATCTCGTTATGGACTACAGAGGACAACCAGTGCCCGTGATTAATAACATCAAGTTCCCGCGCAAGGCTCGAACCTATGTCTCGCTGCTGGACAGGGCAAGTGGCGAGATGCTGCGCATTCTGCCTGGCCATGCGCTGCTGATTGAGGGCAAAGAGTATTCGCCCGAGCAGCTGAGCAACTGCAACACGTTTGCATGCTCGCGCGAGGACAATGTCGCGGGGCACATCTACACGCTCTGCACTGAGCGTCGCACCTTTGTCCGTGCAGGCCCCGGCTTCTCTGTGGCCACCTGGTCAGAAGATGGCTTTGATAATTTCATCGAGAATGATGTTGTTGGCCAAAATTTAGGAGCTTTCTCGCGACTCTAGTTTTATTAAAACACAATGAGCACCTTTGCTCCAAAATTTGCACCATCCTGCGGAGAATTGGATCGCGAGATCCGAAATCATCATAATTTCATACAGATTGCCCCTGCTTACGAGAAGATGCTTGAAGGAACTTCGATACCCGGGCTTCATGAAAGCAGAGTTCAGAACATATTTTTCTTCTGGGCTGCCCTTTACCCTCAAGATGCACTGACCTATCTTGTCCAGCAGTGGGCCCACTAGCAACATGAAGTTTTAATAAACTTGCCGTTACAAGGCAGCAAATTGCTGCACGATGGGCAGAGGGATGCGGATCAGCGATTCTCGGCGCTGCGGCAGCTCTCGATAGACGACAACATCAAATGCAACGCGCCGTTCGGCGAGAGAGGACATCATGCTTTGAAATTGCGCTTCTTGACGCGGATCATCCGATGTCTCCTGGAGCAAAAGTATTCCCTGCTCTTCGTTGATGTTTGTTCCAAGGCCCATGTCTCGGGCCTCTTGAACAACACTTTGCTGGTGCATCATCTTCCTTGTTGGTTGATATTTTGTCTGCAAATGCTCGCCATAACTAGGACATTCATAACCACTCGCTTTGAAAATCTAATTTCTTGGCTTTCAATAGTTGCTATTGTCCTGAGTAAATACAGTTACATCAAACCTCATGGAAGCAGCAACAGCCGCCGTTGTTGAGACGCCAGTTCCTGCTGCGCCGCCAGCTGCGGTTGCAGCGCCGCGTAAGGGCCTCGGCTCGTACAAGTTCTGGATCATCATCGGCGCCGTGGTGCTGGTGATTGTGGTGTTTGCCATGCTATTTCTTAGAAATCGTAGCCGCAAGCTGCGCGAAGAACTCGAGCGCCAGCGGCGCCAGGAGCTGCACGAGCAGTCGAGCACAGAGGCGGCCCGCCTCGCTGAGGCCTACTATGCAGCGGGTGGCTACGCGCCGCCCGGCCTCTACTATGATCAGCCCGAGGAAAGTGGTCCGCCGCCAGTTGCATCGCCTGCACAGCCGCTCAACACCTGCTCTCCCGATTCTTGTCAGGCGCCCCCGCCGCAACAGCAGCGCCAGGCGAAACAAGCACCACCCGCTGCAAGCCAGCCGAAACAGCAACCACGCCCAGTGCAGCAGCAGCAGCAGCCGGCCGCTGTGTTTGTCGCTGGCATGCGGCCAACGCTGACGCCCAGCCCGCCGGGCGTTGTCCGAGAGCTGCCCGACGACGATGACATTGGGCCTCCAGAGCAGGCAATTCCCGCACCGCCGCTCTCGCCGCAACCCGCAGCCGCACCAGCGCCACCGCCAGCCTCTCAGCAACCACCACAAGCTATTCCGCCGATGCCCGAGCTCATTGACGACCCCTTTCTGACACCGATCGATCCGGAGCCAGCGCCTGCCAAGCCAGCTGCTGCTGTTCCTCTGCAAGCAAACTTTCGCATAGCTGATGCCCCCGCTGAGGACGACGGGGATCCCTTTGCTCCCGTCACCGAGGCCATCCCAGCTGAGCGGCCTGCTCCTTTGCAACAAACCGAGGTGCACTAGCTATTTCTTTTTAAGTAAACAATTCTCTTGGGCTTGAGTGGGGCCACTGTCGGAGCAAACATGCCTGGGTTGTCGAGCAGGGGCGTCATCTTGCGCCAAAAGTCGGCCATGATCCGTGCGCCGTGGCCGTAGAGAAAGTACTTAACCTCACTGTGGAAGATGAGGGAGTCGCGCTGCTCGGGATCCATGTAGCCGGCCAGCTTCTCGACGCCCCAGCGATTGGACGTGTCAAGCAGCGGCTTTGCCGCAAGTAGGCTGCTCGGCTTGTACCAGACAAAGTTCCCAGTGTAGTGCCACAGCGGCGAAGGCCACACCGCCCGCTCAAACGCCATCCGCGCGGTGAAGGCGCCGCCGCACTTGGCGCCGACGTGCGACAGCATCGTGTCCCAGTTGGCGACGCAGAACTTGTACATGAGCTCGGTCCAGGCGCGCACATGCCGGTCGCCCGGGTGCAGCGAGCCCTTGGAGTGCACGTAGAGCACAATGTCGCCGAGGTGCGCGTGGTGCACTGGATTCTTGAGGACCTCGAGAAAGTTCGGCACCTCGCCGAGCGCCGGCCTATTGTGACCTACCACAATGTGCACCTTGTCTCGGTTGCAGTTGAGATCTCTCAGCAGGCGCTCCACTGTGGCCGCTTCGTGCTCTGGCCGATCCAGCGCCAGCGACAGCAGAAGTGTGTCGAAAAAGGGAACAAACTGCTTTAGCTGAGCAATGTGAAATTGATAGATTGCCTCTGTGACGCCCTCCCAGAAGAAGAACCACAGCGTTTTGCGCGCTGCCCTCGGGTGCCAGCCGGCCGAGACCTCCCTCAGCGGGACGTTGTGCGAGTCGAGCGCATAGCGTGCCAGCCACGTCTGCACGAGCTCGCCGCTCTGCCAGCTCTCTGCCTCCAGCGTCAGGCTGTACAGCTTGTTGACCTCGAGCAGCGGGCCCAACGCGCCAATCTCCCACTTGGCACCGCGCTCGCAAACCACCCGCGACTCCCAGCGCACCTCGAGCCACGCAGCCTCGCTGGAATAAACGGTCGGCTCAAAAGCCTCGAACAGCGAATTGACTTTCTCCCCTTGTTGAACCAGAATTCTCGGCGCCTCAAACTCAGAGCCGAGCAGCTTTGGCCTTGCGTCTGGGTGCAGGCTCAAGCTGAGCCGGCGCAAGAACCAGCGCATCAAAGGGGAACAGAAATATTTTGTTTTTTAAATACAAAGGAGAAAAGTTTCACTAAAATGGAGCAGGAGGCAACGCAGTTGTATGTGTTGCTGGAGCACAAGCTAATGTCCGAGCGGCTGACACTGGTCAGTGCGATCTACGATAGCGCCGAGCAGGCGCTGCGCCGCGGGCGCCAAATTGCTGAGCGTCGCCGCGGTGAGCTTGCTGCTGCCAGCGCTACCGAGGCGGAGAATCCTCTGCACACTGTGACCTACATTGCAGAGGAGGATGCTACTGCGCCGAGCGGTATGCTGCTGGGCCTGAGCTTGGTTTGTGAGACGACCGACATCACGCCGGCCGGCTACCTGTTTGCCGAGACCCGCGCTGTCAAGCGCGAGACAGTTGGTCGCTTCGAACTGATGGCCGGCTGCGACCGCTATCGCCTGCGCGAGCTGGAGCAGGGCAAGCAGGCGCTCAGCGCCCAAGCTGAGCAGCTCGAGACATCTGAGCGCACTGCTGCCCAGCAGCTCGAGACGCACTGCGCCCAGATTGAAAATCTGCGTACCCGGCTTGAGGCGACGCAGCGCGCTTACCGCGTCAGCATTGAAGACAGCCAGCGCCTGCGCCGGCTGGCTGACGAGTACCAGCGGGACTACCTGGACACTAAGCTGAACATGCAGTTGCTGCAGGAAAAGGTTTCGGACAACGAGAAGAAGCTCGTCGCTGTGCGCAGCATGTCCAAGATCTACGCCACCGAGATTGAGCGCCTGCACGAACAGATTGCTAAGCAGCAGCAGCGCGATGAGCAACAGCGGGCAGAGACGGCCGATGCGCTGCGTCACTATGTTGAGCGCGAGGAGCAGCTCGCCGACGAGCTGGCTCGGGCGCTGGACCACACAGAGCTGCTTGAGCGCAATTATGAAGAGTTGTCACGAAGGGATGCTGAGCTCTCTGAATGTGTTGCAAACCTCCGGCGTAACGCTCAGAAGTCGTCTGCCCAAACTGCTGAGCTCCATAGCGAGATTGAGCGCCTCAAGAGCCGTGAAGAGCAGCTGCGCTTTACGCACGATGAGATCTGCGAGCAGCTCTATGGCGAGAATACAGAGCTGCGCAGTGAGATCACTCGGCTCCGCGAGGCGATCAAGCAGCAGCAGCACCAGGAGGAGAAGCTGCGGGCCGACTATGATGAGATCATTGAGGAAGTGAGCACGTTCTACCGCGAGAACAATGAGCTGCGCAGCGAGGCCGCGCGTCTGCGCGAGGCGCTCAAGCAGCTGCAGCTGGTCGATGAGCAGCTGCAGCGCGATCACGACGAGGTGGTCGAGCAGTTCACCACTGATAACCAGGAGCTAACTGAGCGACTGGAGCGCTGCGAAATGGCGCTCGAAGCACAGCAAGAGCGAGAGGCCAAGCTTCAGTACGACCACGACGAGGTTGTCGAACAGTTCACCGCTGAGAATCAGGAGCTCGCCGAGCGTCTGGAGGAGTGCGAGGAGGCCCAGGAGGCTGCCGATACCGAGCTGGAGGAGCTTCGCGCCGAGAACGCGCGGCTCGCCGAGCGCCTGGAGGAGTCCGCAAGCTGGCAGGAAAGCTGGCAGGAGAGCGAGACTGAGCTGCGCGAGCAGCTGGAGCAGGCCACTGCGACCAACGATGAGCTGACCTGCAAGCTGCAAAAGTACCGGGCCCGCCTCGCCAAGCTGAGCAAGCGCTACGAGAGGACCGAGACCCGGCTGCACGATGCCGAGCACCGCCTCAGCCTCGCCGAGGCTCCCGCTACACCTGAGAAGCTGGTGCGCCGCGCGCGACCCGAACTCTCCGACTCGGACGAGTCCTTCTCCAAAATGCTCGAGGAGCTCAAGCTTGTGCTCAACAAGAATGGTGGCGTGAAACAGTATTAATAAATATGTTACGGTGTTTGTACAGTACAACTGCGTAAAAATTATTGACTCTCAATAAGACCAAAGCATGTCCGCGCAAGAGCTGATCGAGAGTTTTGTGCAGCGCGCTGGCGACTCAGCAGAAGCAACGCTGCTCTGCGAGAAACTTGCTACTCTGGATCGAAAAGTTGCACAGTGTCGGCCAGAGCCAGCTGAACACGAAAAGTTCTGGCACTGCCAGCTCGCCGAGCTGCAATGTGAGCAACTCGCCGCGCGGATTGCATATCTGGACAGCGCGGCGCGAATTTCAGATCTTACTTTGTCTGTATTTCTAGAGGGCGTGAGTGAATTTCGGTTTCCCAAGAAACCAGAGGACTTTGCTACATGGCTGAGTAAATGGGAGAGCCAGACTGCGGGCTCTGCCGCCGACCGCCATCGCAAGCTCATGGAGGCCATGTCAGACGACATCAAGCTGCCGTTTGTGTTGGAAGAACCCACTGCGTCAGAACCTCAAGCTGCTGCAGAACCTATGGCTGTTGCGGAACCTGAACCTGCTGCAGAGACACTGGCGATCGTTCCCTTTGAGCCTCAGGCGACTGCACCGCTCGCCCAACAGCCAGCCGAACCAGAGATCATCCCGGTCACTGATGTCTCACAGCTGCTGCAGGATGTAACCATGAAGGATTTTTTCCAGCAATTTTCCAAGATCGGTTCGACGCCGACGCTTGACCAGCTGCAGAGTCTGATTGCCAAGTGCCAGGGTCCTGAGCTGGCGGTCAGCGTCAGCGACTATTCCGTAGAGACAGGCAGTCAAGCAGCTGGCTTTGAGCTGTCGCAAATACGCATTGAAAGCTCCAAGTGTCCCTCGCAGTCGCCCTACTGGCGCGTCCGGCTGCACCTCGATGCTTCCCCCGGCTCCCAGCTCGCTGCCCAGCTTGCCCAGGGTAGCGCAGACAAGGAGTTCATGGCCAGCGATGAGCAACTGGCTGCGCTGCACCAGCACACAGAGGAGATCAGCACAGCGCTCCCTGGTCAGCTCAGCACCTATGTCGACGCTCTGAATCAAGCCTCCACCGCTTTTCAAAAACAATAAATTCAACTTCATTTTTTCAAATTCTCACTCTGTTATTGTTTATTTTTGCAGCAAATGAATAGTGTGTTTGTTGTTGAACAGGGAGTTTTGAAAGCAGATTTTAATGTGCGTGATGAAATGCAGATTGCTGTTGAGAAATGTGCCAACACATTGGGCATCAATCTCGACGGGCTTTTACAAGTGCTGACAGACACTCCTAGATTTCCAGTGATTTCAAAAGTCAAACATTCTGCATTGCCTTGTCGGATTCGGATTGTGCGCGTGGCGGAACAGCTGTACAATGCGGTGCTCGAGGTTGAGATGCCCTGCAGCGAGGCTCGCCTCCTCTGGATGCCCTGGCTGCCACATCAGGCGCAGCCAGAGCGAGTGCCCGGCGAGTATCAGCACATCAACTTTGGCAAGTGGGCAGTGATGCCACGCAGGACCAAGTGCTATGGGCACGCCTATGCCTTTTCTGGACAAACTCATCCCCTCGAAGCAGAGACGCCCGCTGCCATATCTGAGTTGTATGCCGAGACCAACCGACTTTTCAACCTGGCGGCGCCGGGTGTCAATATGTGCCTTGAGAACGACTATGCCTGTGGCTTTGAGAAGATCAGCGAGCACTCGGACGACGAGCGCCAGTTTGGCGCGCTGCACGATGTGTTCTGCTGGGTGACTGGCCCGGCGGCCCGCACTGCGATCTTCCGAGTTAAGAGTTTGAAAGGCACGGTGCCTCCTCGTTTACACCGGCTCTGCTCTCGCCCTGCCGAGCCAGAAGCCAGCCGGGAGCTGTTCAGCATTGCGCTTCCAGCTGGTCTTTACGTAATGGCGGGCCGGCAGTTTCAGAACCACTACTCACATGAATTTCCAGCAATGCACAGTGCGCTTTACAAGCGCGTGCTCAAGGCAGCTGCTCAGCAGTGGGGCAGCCTCACAGCAGTGCAAATTGCCAAGCGAGCGCGTCGCGAGAACAAGTTGACCTTCCCTACAGAGTTGGTCAGCAGCAGCAAGGGCGTTTGCCTGACGCCGCTTATTCAAGCCGCTTGGCTCAAAGAGAATCGCGCTGCTGTCACGCAGCTGATTGAAGAAGGAGGCCTCAACCCGCAGCGGGGAGGAATAGTCACAGACGATGTGGCTGATTTCAATGAATGGTGTTTGGAGAGAACCAGCTACACGTTGCGAAGTTTCTCCTATTAAATGGGTTTAATACGATCGATTGCTTGGAGTAGCGAAGCGTGATAGTAGTAGGCTGACTCTTGATGAAAGCGATGCTGGTCTCGCAGCTGGGGGAGCGACAAGCCAAGTTCACAAAGCAAGAAGGACAAACGAAATTGAAATCCAAATGGCAATCCTGTGAGCACTGGCACTTGCTCAGCTGCACAAACGCCGATTGCCAATCGACACACCAGAAATCCCCGCATAGCTCGCAATTCAAACCCTTCTCTGTAGACCATGTCTCTCCACAATCGACACATTCATCCTCTGAGCTATCTGACATTGGTATGTTTAATTTACAAATTGTAGTTTGGAATGCACTCAAAGGCCTCGAGATAAGCAGAGGCCGACTTGGGAAGCGAGTTCCAGTGTCTCAGAAGATACTGGAAAACAATAGCTTGTCGGGCTGACATTTTCTCCTTCCAGCAAAAGAGAATCACATTGTTGGGTAAATTGTAACTAACTTTCATCCAATCTAGAGCTATTCCTCTATCATCAGGATCATAGGTACCAATGTGGAACAAAATCACTGGACCTGCTGCTTCCCTGCATCTTGTCAGTATTTCAGTGCGCCGGACGCTCAGCTTTCCAGAGAATATAACAGCGATCGGAATGGTTTTGTTCTTCTTCCAGTGAGCAACGCGATGCTGCAAAACATGCGATTTCAGCTCGCAGCCTTGAAGTTCCTCTGGCAAGTGTTCCTCGCATGGTGCCTCTGAAATGTATTGAATGGGATGGGAGATTGGCGGAATGCTCTCAGCGGGAACGATAGAGACGCGCTTTTTGCCTATCTTCACGTAGCTCGGCATCTTTGTTTATTTCAAATGTATTTTTCACGCAATAGTCTGGTTGAGAATGCGCTTGGCCTCGGCATAGCTGAGCTTGCTGCCGAGCGTCGAGGGTGCATAAATGAACGACTGCTCTGGCAGAGGAGCAGCTGGCAGAGCTGCAGCGGGCTGGGGAAGAGCATCCTTGATGAGTGGCGTCGTCACTGTGACAACGAGCGGCGCCGCGGTCTCGTCGATGCTGGTCTCCTCGAGCGGCTCAGCGCCAGCGTCATTCTCTAGCATGAGCAGCGATGGCTCCTGGGCGCTGTCAAAAGTATCCGTCTCGTAGGCACCCAACGATGGTGGCTGCTGCCTGCGGCTGGGCTTCTTGGCCGGGCGGCTGCGGTTCAAAGGCTGCGGCGCCTTGGACATAATGATGTCGAGCGGCACGTACGAGTCGATCGTGGCAACGAGGCACTGCGAGATGGTGGAGAGCACCTTTTCGCGATTCTGCACCGCCAGCTCTGGCGCGCTCTGGCCAAAGAGCAGCGGATTGTGCACCAGCTCCTGCGCGGCGCGCACGTAGGCGTCGTGTACAAAGCGATCGGCGCCGATGCGCGGCATGTCCTTGGTCTGCAGCGCGATGCCGCGCACGTTGGCCAGCTGCGAGGCCTGGCACATCATCGCCGTAGCGACGAGCTTCTCCAGCTGGGGGCAGGCGGCTAGCGCGCGGTTCGTCTGCTCCGAGATTAGGCGCTGGTTCCAGGTCGGGATGTCGCGCAGGGACTCCTGAAACGTGCGCCACGGCGACTGCTGGCTCGCCGGCACTGTGCTCTTGCCCAGCTCAAAGAGCGAGTTCAGCACGGCAAAAAACTGCGGCGCCAGCGTCTGCGTGATTCCATTGACGCAGTACGCCTTTGCCTGACTCAAATCTTGGCCCTGCATTGCTACTGAAATAAATTTACTTTATTTCCTGCTGGGATGCGCCAAGAAGAATGCCAAGAGAAGCAGAAAGCTCACAACGCTCAGGGCTACAGCAACGCTTGCGCCAGTGCTCAGAACCATGTGTTGGCTGTTGCAGATTGAGAGACAGTGTGCAGACTAACGCGGAACAAGCATGAGCCACGCCGCGCTGCTCTACGACGTTGAGCAGCCCATGTCGCTGCTTCTGGAGAATCGGCCGTACACGGTGACACCCGATGGGAAACAGCGCACCTTTTGCTTTCGTCCTGATGAGATTGTCAGCGTGCTCTCGCTCGACACAGAGGGCCAAGTGTGCAATGACATTGTGACCTTTGCTGAGCTGGGTGACGGAGCGCAGAAGCGCATTGTGCGGCTTCCGGCTGTGGCGAGCGGACGCCTAGAGGCCTGGCATCTGAGCTGGGAGACCGTGCAGGCAGCACTGGATGCAGGCTGCGCGCTGCACCAAAAGCGCCGGCCAATAGCTGTGCCAACAGACGGCCAACGCTGGACCGAGTGGCTGGCGGCGCTGGCTGTGCCGCAGCTCAACGCAGAGTATGTCCGCCGACGCCTCTGCCAGGAGCACGCGTTCAACATCAAGGCGCAGCAGATGCCCCTGGTTCCGGGGCTCGGCATGGTGACGGACCGCTCCTTCACCAGCTATATCCGAGTGCAAAGCAATCTCAAGCAGCACGTCGATGTGGATTTGTCCGATACGCAAGTGGTGTTTCTGCTAGGTTTGCTACCGAGCGTTGGCCCCAGCGCTGAGCTCTCCAACTGGCTCAAGCGCTGCCTGTCGCCGATCCTCATGCCCGAGGTGCTGAATCTCGGCCGTTACAGCTTGACCAAGTTTGAGGCGCGTCTCAAGAACACCGTCATGCAGATTGACAGTCTTCTCCAGCGCACCGATGCAGTGCAGCTGGTGCGACATTTTGGCTGCAGTTTGGCACTGGGTATCTACATGCCCGATGCTCGGATGCTGATCTCGATCGCGCTCGGTGACGCTGTGGTGGCTTTATTTGACGCCAGCGGTGAGCTGGTGCGCAGCACCTATTCGGCGGCACCCGGCGACGCCTCGGAGCGGCAGCGCCTGCAGCGCAATGGCTATGAAATAAGCCGAAATGGATCACACATTGTTGGAACCGAAATTAATGTATCGCGCGCTCTTGGCCTGCTCGCCTACAAGAGCACGCCGACCAAGGAGTACAGCCGCGCCTATGGTGCTATCTCAGCGATGCCCGAGATCTCGATCCAGCGCCTGGCTGCCAACGAGCAGGTGTGGATGTGCGCAGCGCGCGGCAGCCAGCTGCGCCGGACCAAGCTCAAGCAGCTCGGGAGCGCGCTCGTTGCCAGCACCGCCAAGTCAACGCAGACACTGTGCAAGCAAGTTGCCGCTGAGCTCGAGCTCTCGGATATCCTGCTCGCCCGCCTCGACGTGGGCGCCACAGCGCAGATGTAGGAATAAAATTATTCACCATGGAACTTGAACCAGGTCCGCGTGAATTGTCGCTTGCGCGAGGCTCATTGCGGATCGTTAATGTGCCATTGGAGGAATTGCCAGAGTGCCCTTGTAATCGCGGTTACCCTTATTTTGCTACTGTTCTCACCAGCTGCATTGTCTGTCAGCTCGAGAATCAGAATCTCTCCTTGGCGGGTCCCTGCGCCCACTGCGATGTGTGCACTGCAACGCGTCAATTCATCCGCGATACAAATGTCAATTGGAAATTTTTGGGCTACGAGAATGCACACCGAACTTACTATGAAATTTGGCAATGCCAACAATGTATGTATGGAGTCTCATCGGAATCCATCTTTCCCTGGTCTAAAAGGATTTTGAACAGAGAAGTGCTGACCGAGGCCGCCAGAAAATTGCATGCTTTGGTCTGCCCGGATTTGAAAATAGACAGAATGTCTTGCGAATAAAAAGAGACCGACTACAGGGAGCACCTGCGACGCCAGCTGGAACAATAACACTATGGAACTTAAACCAGATCCACGAGCATTCTCATTGGCGCATGGCTTACTGCGAAGCAAGAATTGGCCATTGAAAGAGTTTCCAGAGTGCCCTTGCAATCGAGGTTACCCTTATATTGCTACTGTTCTCACTAGCTGCATTGTATGCCAATTGGAGAGTCAAGAGCTCTCCTTGGCAGGTCCCTGTGCACAGTGTGACGTCTGCAAAGCGACACGCCAATTCATCTGCGACACGGATGCAAATTGGAAATTCTTGGGCTACGAAGAAACACAAGGACCCCATTATGAAATTTGGCAGTGTCAAGAATGCATGTACGGCGTCTCATCGCAATCCATCTTTCCTCGGGCTCAGGATATTTTGACCCGAGAAGTGGTGACAGATATTAGCAGAAAATTGCACGCCTTGGTCTGCCCGGAATTGAAAACAGGCAGATTGTCTTGTGAATAAAAAGAAGATAGATGCCAACAACGAGCAACGTGACGCCAGAGATTTTTGCAGAGCTGAGCTATGCGTACGGGTCGCGCCTGCTGGCCTTTGAGCCAGAGCATGGCGTGATCTACGAAGCGGGGGAGCCGGAGGAGTATCCCATCGAGCTGCGCTTTGGCTTTCGAAAGCGCAGCCACCAGTCCGGCTGGTTCTACCGGCCGGTCGGGTCGCAGGAATCTGCCGACAGCATTGTACAGGATATCAAGAACTTTCTGCAGTGGCAGCCCTGTCGCCAATTTCAGCTGCTCTGCTTTGGCCAAGTCGATGGTCAACTGAGCGCGCTGAAGCTGCACGTCCCCGGCGAGTGCCAGTTCCTCTGCACCGACTGCTGCAAGCACGACACAGATGCTTGGATAGAGCTCAGTTCAGAGGATCACTGAAAAAATTAAATCATTTCACTGAAATTTTCAGGAAAATTTCCTGAAATAAAACTAGGGTCACGTTAAATAGTTTTCTTTATGAAATTTCAATGAAACATTTCATCAACTTTTGATGTTGGTTTTAAAAACTTGCATTTAAAATTTTTTGATCGGTCAAAAAAATTAAGGTCCAACTTTTTTAAAATGCAGATTTTGGATTCAAAGCCAATTCTTCACAGAAATTTTTCAATGAAATTTCATAAAGAAAACCATTTAACGTGACCCTAGTTTTATTTCATGAAATTTCAATGAAATTTCAGATGAAAACTATTTTTGCTGGCACTAGTTTTAGAGACAATATTTATTTCATGAAATAACTATTATTTTCAAGTTGCCTTGAAGAAATAATATTTTAGTTGCAAAATTGTGTCCAGTCGAATCAAACTAGAGTCAACGAAGATCTGCTCAAGAATGATCACCACACTGCTGTTGTTTGTGACCCTTGTGGCAGTTTCTTTGGCGTGCACCTGCGTGGACAGCGAATGCGAGTCTGGCCAATGCTACAGCTGTGACGTCTGTGCTACGCCATGGTGGACAAGCTTCCTGATCGGGATTGGCGCGTTTCTTGGCGCAGTAATCCTTGCGCTGGCAACATACAAGTTTTGTTACCAACCCCGTCGCCGTTATCAGCTGCAGGGTACAGACATTCCCTGATCTGGCCCTGGGTTTAAATAAATATCTTTCTTTGTTTGCTCAACACATCCAAGAAATAATATTTTTACTCATCGATTAAATGAAGCTCTATTTCATGAGCCCACCAGAGCCGTGGCTCTGCGACACGTCTGCCCAGTTGGATGCGTCCGCGGGCATTGCATCTGCTGCGACCAAATTCTTGGTCAAGTCGCAAAAGGCAGCCGCAATGACGTCCGCATCGTACTTCTCGAGGAGTTCCTCGTCCTTGAGCACTTTGCCATCTTTGATCTTGACATAAAACTCTCCCCGCCAAAAGCCGCTCGTCCCGTCTTGAGCCATCATGCGGAGCCTGAGTCCGGCCGAGTTGCCGGACACAGGTTGCGCGTCCTTGGGCACCACAAGCGTCGAGTACCAAATAACACCGGGCACCTGTTCAACCTTGGGTACGCTCTTCATTGTAGGCTCAATGAAGGCATAATTAGGCTGGAACTCCTCTCGTTGGGCAGACTTGCCTGTGAAAAGATTGACGGCGTTGCTCGGGGTGTTGATCAGCTGGAGCGCCAGCTTTGAGAAGAGGTCGGGCAGCCGATCTTTGACGGACATCAGCTTCTCGTGCGCAGCCGCGTCAACGGCATACACGGTGCCAAATCTATCGAAATTCACGTACAGCTTTGGGTTTGGCGTTGAGCGATCATAGTAGACGCGATGGGGGCAGATGTCGCCCACGAGATCGCTCAGGCGCAGCACAATGCCGTCATCAGCAAACTCGACCACAGGCATCGGTATTTGGCGACCATTGCAGGTAACAGAGAAATAGACACCAGCGAAGCGCTGAATAATCTTGTCCTCGCGAACAGTAACAGTACTGGGTGGCTGGATTTTGAACCGGGCAACGCGGGACATGGTTTTGAGATGCTGTCTTGCCGTTGTCTTTTTAAAGTGCTCACAAACAGAACCATTAATTTATATTACTTTTGAAAACCAAATAAGAAAATTTAACAACACGACAAAGAAATACCCAAGGAAAAACAATTTAATTTTATATGTAAGTGAAAAGTGAACAATGTCAAATACAGCGCTTTTGGTGCTGACGCTGCTGGTTGTTGCAGCAGCGGTGCTCTATCTGGCCCGAGTGCTGCGGGTACGTAGCTCAGAGCCGCGCGTTTCAAGCTATGGGACGAGTCTAGCGCTCTCAGCGCAGCCTAGGCCGACAGTGGCGCGTCCGGCAGCCGCAGTAAGCAACAGGACGCCGATCGCGATGCCCGGCTCTGCGGGCCGCCTCATCACAAACGGCTCCGTCTCGAATCCGCCCGAGCCTGGCGGCTACATTGCCGACAGCGAGATCACCGAGGTCACGTCTCCCTCGGCATTCCGGCTCTGGTACAATGTCGACGACAAGTATCCGACCTCTACCTTTAGCATGGACACCTATGGTGATATTATCTATCCCTGGAAGAATGGCTTCTACGTGCGCTCTGGTTTCTGGTAAACTTTACTGGTCAGAAATAAATCTATCGCGGTCTTCTTCCAGAACGCCGATACTCTTGCGTCAACAAATGTGCCATCTCTCGTCGAGCACACTCTGCGACAGCAGCACCTGGCGGAGCAAACTCCAGCTCGCTCAGGGGGCGGCCATTGATGCCAGCAGGCGTGATCGACAGCGGCGTCTCAGGAAGCTTGTGCCAAGCCAGCAATTTTCCATTGATCAACAAGAACGCGTAGGGCAACTGTCGACCCTCGTCTTTGAGGTTGAGGAGGCTGACCTCCATCGGCACTTCCGCAGTGCCCTCTACAGACCAATTCGCTGTCAACAGCGGCAATCTGATATTGAAATATGGCATGCAGTATTTCACTTCCCAATCCTTGAGTTCAGCCTTGATGGCCTTTATCGCATAGAAATAATTGTCCATAGCTTTGTGTTGTCGTCCAGAACTGATTTTACTGTAACCACGTTATAGTTTTGAAAAGAACTGCAAACAAGGGTTGACAATAACTGCTGACAAGTTTTTAAATTCACATTCCAAAAGCCTCAAGAGAATGGAAGACACCTCCTCATCCTCATCATCTTCAGATGAAAGCATTGAGCAGGACCCGCGGCAAAAGATGATCACAATAACTGTGACCGACTACAATGTCAACACCAATGAAATTGGCATTCGACGCTTCCACATGCTGACTGGCGACATCTCGTCGTACAAAGACGCAATGTCGCCACAAAAGGTGCTGGAATTCTGCGCGATCGATGGCTTCCTCGCTGGTTACAGCGTAATCGCGGGCAATGTTCGGCCTTGGACAACCGACGACACAGTGATCCGCGCGGTGCTGTTTGGCACCAGTGTCTGCAACACAACTCAGTTCACGGCTTGTTTCAATGCTGAGAAGCGAGGTGTTCAGCAAATCAAGTCCAGCATCTCCAAGAATGCAACCTACACACAGAAAATATCCTACTACATTGGCTTTGAGAAGTATGTTGTCTTCCCTTCGGATTTCTGCGACTCGCCTCCAAAGCGTCACGCTGAGAAGTTTGCACTCTTGCCTGCGGGAACTGTGCTGTACTATGAAGGATTTCCGGACTTTGACCACCTTCCATACAACAACTTTTGCCCGGATATTCCCGCTGTGCGCTATGCGATTGCCAAGCAGCCGAGTCAGTGGCAGAAGATTGTGCTTCGCTCGGAAACTCGCTTCCTGCAGGATACCATACAGACATTCGCGCCCGGCACCTATGAGCCGACCAGCTGCGGACAGCTGCATGACCTCTTCAAGCTGACCGAGCCGATACCTGCTACACAGCTCGTTTTCGATCCGCTCAAGCCGCCAATAAGCCGCTTCACCAAGAACTGCGCTGCGGCTCTGCTCGCATCCTGGCCCAAAAATTCTACAGTCGAGTTTGTTCGCGATGTGAGCTTGTATTGGATTCTGCAGATTGACAATGACGACGCTGCCTACCCGATCACAATCGAGGCGGCGCTGAAGAGTTGGTTGCCTCTGTCGCTCTGGAATCCTAGGGACGACGAGCTCTATGGTGGTCGCTTCTCTGACGATGAGTATGAACAAATTAGAGCCAAGGCCAAGGAGATGATGCAGCAGCAGTATGTCTATCCAGCGCTGGACCTCAACTACAGCAACAGTTGCATTGAAAGGATGACTGAAGGTAATGGCATTGACACTACTTGTGTTGTTGCAGAGCTGCTTCCCGAGGTTGCCAAGATTGGCCGGGCTTTGATTGACAAGGCAACGCTGTTGTCCATCAAATAAACTTTTTTACTTATCCCTCCTGCATTGTGTGCAACGCCAGGGCTGGTTTGAATTCAGCACTGCTAGCTCGGTATCGCTTAAGTCCTCAGATTGTCGCCTGACCAATTTCTGACACGTAACACAGGTTTTCCACCACACTTTGGATACCACTGTTGGCCCGCAGGTAAATTCAGCCCAACTCAGCATCCTCTCTCCGAGCCCTTCTGGACAACAAAGAGGAGCTGTTGATTTAGGAGCTCGGAGGTTGACTTGCTTATACAAAACAAGCGCCCTATCAGCTTGGCCCTTTTGCATTGGTTGAGGACACAAAGTTTTAATTTAGGTTAACAACAACTCAGCCGCTGCGGAGTGGTTGCTAGCAGTGCCAGCGGATTGATGAGGCAGTTGCTGCTCAGCGAGCTTGGGTATTGGTTCAGCGTGAGCAAATTCTCGGGGTCCACTTGCTGCCAGATGGAATTTGGCGCCGGCAGCGATTCGGGCTCCTTGGCCTCGAATTCTGCCATAATCTGCTTGAAAAATTCAGACTCTTGTCGGCCATAGTAACGCGTACGATCATCCTCTGGCCGAATAATCACAGGCCGATCTTTTTGCTTGAAAGGGAGTTCAGTTGTTTTTGATTCAGGAGGAGGCGCTTGCTCTGCTGTGCACTTGTCCATTGGCGCATCATCGTGCGAGAAAAAGCACTTGGAGCCGTACGGACAGGTGCCATGCTTGCGCAGATTCTCGCAGGGCTTCCGGCGATAGGTTTCCGAGTACTGCTGATCGAGCTTGATCAGCTGCGAGGCATCGTGCGCAAAGATGCACTCCTCGCCAAATGGGCAGTCCTCGGCGGCATTCTTGCACATGGCTGTGTAGCGGCGCATTTTGCTGATTGTCAGTGCTTTGCGCATGCGCTTGGTTCCTCGATTCTCTTGTTGCTTCATTCACTCTCTTTAAAATTGTGCTTCCAAAGTCAATTAATATTCATTTATCATTAAAATACATTATTTTCAAAATAATATTATTTCACCAACTATACATTTTTCAAATATTGAGCTTTCAAAGTACCAAGCTGTGCAATCCCATCAAAAAATCGTTGCAATTACAATGCAAAACAACCTGTATTTGGTCGAGTGGCCCGGTTGTCGTCAGGAAAAGAAATGGGACGTGTATTCGAGCTTTGTAGTTTGTTGCGCAACTGAAGATGAGGCTCGAAATACCCATCCTGGTGGCCGCGTCAACTCTGGATGGGAGAACAGTGCATATGGGAGTTGGATCAAGCATGACCGCCGCGAGGAGCTGACAGTCAAGCTGCTTGGCACAGCTACTGCAAGCACTCTTCCTGACGTAATCAATGCCTCGTTCCACGCTGGATAAGTAAAACACCAATCTTTATTGCACCAAGAGGCCGATGTCTGAAAATTGCAATGAAAAGCAAACGGGATGTTTGTGTTTGGGGTATCCCGGCGAAACTAGTCCGTTGGCAACGAGGCGACAGGCAACTCGAGTTCCGAGATGGTTGTAGAGCCCAGAGCTTGGCAAGCTCGCACCAGTCCAATGAAACATGTGCATCGATGGTGTCTGTCCAGCGCGAATAAAGATCGAATCGTCCTCAAACCTGGGATCGGAAATTGACCTCGTATCCCAGCGTGATCCAACAAGTTCGAGCTGCAAGAATTTGGAGTTGGACTTTGGATGTTGCGCACCCAGCCATGCATAGAGCTCAAACATGCGCTGGGTATCGCAGCGCCTGGCAAGGTTCATAATGCCAGTAGGGTGAGAGCGCTTCAGTAGAACATTTTGAGATGGATGTTCTTCATCATTCTCATCGGCCAACACGCGCGGCTCAAGCTCAAAGGCGATAGCGCGCCCATCATAGGTAATACTCTGCATGTGGAATTTTGGAGCTGGAGCATCCCGACAGACTGTCTCCGCGCCAATCTCGATGAGCTCGAGCCAATTGTCTGGCAGCGTGCAAGCGCGCACTTCCTCGTTGGTTCGATCGTGAAAGTAGGAAATCTCAAGCTCATCAGGCTCGACCGCTTGCAGGCGATAGCTTTTGAGTGGATACACTGCTTCAGGAGAGCTGCTAGTGTAGTCTGCAAACTGCTCCTTGCAGCAGTTGTCGTTCCAGCTCAACGCCAACGGTGGCTTGTTGGGCAACAATATCACCACTGGTTGATCAACAACATGAAAGCCTTTGTCCTGGATCTTTGCAATGCGCAAGGGGCGCACAGTAGCAGAGCAGCAGCGGCGCACTGTGCGATCGGCGATAGCGCGCAGGCACGCTGTGCTGGCAACGATTGTTTCTCGGCTGGCAAAGCACTCCACCGCGTCCATGTCAAAGCCGAGCACCACCTCAAATGCATTGCGGTGGGACACGCTGACAATCTGTACACAAGTGGAAAAGCCCTCGATGGCCAGATTCCACACGCGGCCAACCTGCGAGACTAGCGAACGCAAGCCGCGCTGCGCACTCCAGTCATCATAGTAATTGAGCAGCTGCGCCACAGCGCCCATGTTGTTGTTGTAGACAAAGATGTCGAGATCGCTGGTAGCCGACTCGATATCAGCAAGCCGATTCAGTACTGCGCCACCAGCTACAGTCCACAGCGCCGAGTCGGGTGGCATCAGTGTGGCCGGCATTTTCGGCTCACACTTGAGAAATAGTTGCTCTGCGCAGAGCAGAGACACCTTGTCGCTGGCAAGCAGCTGCTCAGCGCGGCCGCCAAAGGTGGGTGCCATCTCGAGCCACTGCTGCCACAGGGCGAGCTGCCAGCGCGCTGGCGGAATGTCCAGCAGGCGCTGTTCCAGCCACTGCGCAACAAGCAGCCAGCCATTCAAGCCATCTGGGCCAAGCCACTTGAAACAACTGTCAACAGCGAAAACTTGCTCAAGGAAATCAGGAAAAGGCAAGGCCAACTCGTCTCTTAGCGCACCCTCAAGTTGTTGGCGCAGCGGCGCAAACTCCTTCTCTGTTGGAGGCTCACCATCTGAAAAGAGCCGGTGTGCAAAAAGCAAATCCAAATAGTTCTCATTCAACGCCTTGGGCATATAAATTTCAATCAAATCTTCGCCGATATCCTCATACATGAGGGCAACAGTGGGATACTGCCGCACCAGCTCCAGGCTGTACTCGCGACCAGCCACGAGCACTGTGCTCATTTAAAGTTTTAAAATCAACTTACTGTGTTGGCTTTATCAAGTCTCTTATGACACAAAGCAATTTTCCAAGCCTATTTTCACCTTTGCCATTGGCACCCAGAGCCCAAACATTATCTGTCGCTGATTCTTCGCCAATCTCTGCCGTCCCAGTAGCCCTGAGGATAGAGGCACAGTGTTGATCTTGAGTGAATTTCAGCTGAAGAACAGTGCGCATTACGGCCACTTTCTCAGCTTCCCAATCTAGCCGGTGCTGAATGCCTTTTGCCTGCTGGGCCTTGATCAGTGAGGTTAGCTCTCGCTGCCAGCTGTACTTTTCCAAGCAGAGCTGGCGCGCCAGAATCTTGGCCTTGAACGGCGTTGAAGCTGTGCGTATCAGCTCCACATAGTCGGCGTTCGCCTCTGGCGCTCCGGGCCAGACGTAGCGCAGCGCCTGGTAGAGATGCTCGCTGGTCGCCCACTGCTTGCCATCGTATACGAGAGGCACCTCGTGCTCGTAGAAGTTCGACAACTCTCCCCACGGACCATTGGGCTTGGAGAACTTGATCATCCTTAACGCGATTATTGACATGACATAGACAACAATTAATTATTATTTCAGGAAATTTCCTGAAATTTTCATGAAATAAAACTAGGGTCACGTTAAATAGTTTTATTTATGAAATTTCAATGAAACATTTCATCAACTTTTGACGTTGGTTTTAAAAACTTGCATTTAATTTTTTTTGATCGGTCAAAAAATTATGGTCCAACTTTTTTTAAAATGCAGATTTTGGATTCAAAGCCAATTCTTCACCGAAACGTTTCAATGAAATTTCATAAAGAAAACTATTTAACGTGACCCTAGTTTTATTTCAGGAAAATATCATGAAATTTCCTTGGGATTTTTAAGCTAGTGTAATTAATTTGAAAATACGTGAATTTTCATATAATAAGTTTGAGACTATGTGAATCAGTTTTTGAAGGGTGGAAGAGGACAACAACATGGCGGAGACTGGCCCGGCGACGCTGGAGCAGCAGTTTGTGCTCCGTGTGCCCGCGCCGCTGGCAGAGCGGCTGCGCAGCGAGCCGCGTTCGGTGCTCGATCTGAGCTTTGGTCCGGGCAACCAGTTCGGTCTGGCGCTGGATGGATTGCGCTGCGCAGCGGGTCAGGTGCTGCCTCTGCCCTGTGTTCTGGAGACACACAAGAGTCTGGATGGCTCAAATTTCTTCAAGTCGGGTGACATTGGCCAAATGCTGCTGGTCTCGGACGAGCAGGTGCCGATTGTGTTGGACTCTGGGCTGACGCCGCCCGCCAGCCGAATCGTGGAGCGGCGCTGGCGCAAGCTGCCCGATCCAAGGCTCTTTGCCCAGCACGAACGGGACATTCTGCGCTCGATTCGCGGCGGCGCCGACAAGCTCGACATTGAGGTGGTCTCGGCGGCTGAATTTGCTGACGCGGCCGACTCGGTTGAGCACATCCAGACGCCCATTCCGGTGGGATGCCGCTACGCGGATCCAGAGGCCTCGCGCGCCTATCACCTGCAGCTACGTGCGTCTGGTGTCTGCGTTGAGCCGTTTCCGCTGTCCAGCGCTGCTCAGAACCCACTCTCGATGTTTCAGCTGCTGGATACTTTGCCAGAGGACGACGACAGCGACGAACAACATTCGCTCGACGGCCTCTGCGAGGACGACTATGAGTTCCTCACTGACGAGGAAGAGGAACAAGTCGCATCACCGCTGCCGCCTCCTGCGGCGCCAGAAATGCAGCGCGCACAAAACCGCAAAGTTGAGCCGCCAAGATTATCATATATTTTACAGGGTGATTTTGAAACTCTCCCCGAGTATGATCCAGAGCCAGCGCCAGCGCCGATTGTTGTTCACAGCCCGCCCTTGTCGCTTCGTGTTCAACCAACGCCATCACCGGTCGCTGTTCACAGCCCGCCCCTGTCGCTTCGTGTCCAGCCAGCGCACGCTCTGCTGTCGGAGCCTGCTGCTGTTGAGCCGCCATCGAGTGGCCAGCAGTCCCGAGTGGTGATTGAAGTTGATGATCGCACTCTCGAACGCGGACCTCTCGTCCTCAATCGACCTGTTCGTCCTCCGCCACCCAAAAGACAGCCCAAGGGCAAAAAGATGGTTGTTCTGGCAGCCGGTCAGCGGACCATCGCTTCCATGTTGTGGGCTCGGAAGCCCCAGCCATCTCCTGCGGCTGCTCCGTCAGAGTTGCCCAGTGCTTCAGTTGAATCTCAAGCACCCTGCAATGTGCCCGATCAAGTTTTTCCAGCCAATGCTCCAGCCAAAGCTGACGCATCATGCAATGTGCCCGATCAAGCTTTTCCAGCCAATGCTCCAGTTGAAGCTCTAGCAGCCAGCTTGACTGAGATTAACATTGTCCCCGATCAACCTTCTCCTCCAGTTAGCGCTACAGCTGAGCCCCCAGCGCCCGCCGCAGTTCCGCCGCCAGAACTGAAGCCGCTTCGTTCCATCGACTCGCTAACTGAAGAAGAGCTTGCTCGCACTTGGCCTCTGAATGAATTTCTTGCCGCAAAACGCATTGCCCTTGCGCGCACATTCAATCACATTGTTCGCACTGAACTTCAACGAGATATCTCAGAAATTGAAAATCAAATTGTCGCCATGATAAATAATTTTCAGTAAATTAATCCTGATGTCCTGTCAAAAAATAAAAAGATGAAGCGAGCAAAGCGGACTTCGGAGCAGAAAGCCAAGCGGCAGAGTTTGGATCCAGAGACTGGGCACCAAGTGCTGTTGCTCTGCATTGAGCATGCCAACTTGTTTGCGCAGCAGCCGAGCCTGCACTTGCACCTTGTCTGTCGCGCTGCGAAAGCGATGTTTGTTGAGTATCTCAAGTCGGTTACAACGCGGGGCTTGACGTGCGTTTTTCCAAAAGGTCCTCTGACGCCTTCTGCCGCGTTCGCGCTGCAGGCCAAGCTGAACAACAGTGCTGTCCTGAGGGAGGCCAATTTCCAGGATGCGGTGCTACGGTTGCTTCCCTATTCGTATGTCAAGCTGGTGGCACCCTCGGTCGCTGTGGCGCGGGACTTGAGCATTGTGCGGCGGCAACTGCTGCGCTGCGCAGCCACTAATGATTTGCTCTCGTGGAATCGGCTTGTGCAGATGCTGAAACGCAGGCACCCCTTGGTCAGCCCTCCCTCTGAACGGGCTGATGAGGTGGCAACGCTTTGGCCGTTTGTCGACATTCACTTTGACATCCTCTATGCTGTGATACAGTCCGACTCGGTGCGTATCTGCCGTGCTTATTGCTCTGCGTTGCTGTCCAACTCGCTGATCGCTGCGAGCTCCGCTCTCAAACCATTTGGACCTGCTGTGTCAAAGTTTCCACGCAAAGTCATTGACTTTCTTGTCCTTTTGGATGCCAAACGCAAACTCGATCAAATGTCTGTATTTGGCGATCTCCGCATTGGCGAGGTGGCTGTTGGCGCAGAGTCGTTCCTCATGCGCTACATTGTGCCGGCGATTGCCAACGCTGGTGATGCTGTGTCGATCATCAAGCTGGCCTCCTCTCTTCTGCAGGCACACCTTGCACCTGAGCGTATCGGCAACTTTGTGCAACGTTGCTTGCTGCAACTCCTGCTCTGCACTGGCGACCTGGCTGCCGCGGATCAGGTGGCCACGCTGTTCCCCGGCAACTTTCCGCTGACATGGGCCAGCCTCGGTCCTCTTCTCCAAGACATTCTTGATCTGTCGCTTCACCAGCACATCTACGACTGGTTTTTCCAGCACTCAACCTTGGTTACATAAAAGCAGGTGTTTAATCAATTTTTCAATTACATGAGCGCGTAGCTCTGGTTGTGCATAGTGAGGTAGAGCTCGCGCGAGAGGTAGGCATCGGCGGCGGCGTAGCGGATCTGGCTGGCGCTGAGGCGCGGCGCCTCCCAGTTGCTGGTCGCCTCGCGCTTGGAAATGCGGATGCCCATGAAGATCGCGGCGAGCGCGGCGAGGCTGCCGGGCCGGCAGCGCTTGTGCAGCGGGAGTTCGTCAATATCGGCGCAGCCCTGGCACTGCACGCCAAAGTCGGCGAGCAGGCGCTCCGCATCGCGCTTGACGCCGAGCCCGACCTTGAGCAGGTGCGGGTTCTCGAGCAGCTGGCGCAGCAAAAGAGGAAACTTAAAGTGCTCCAGCCCGCCGACCTCCTCGATGAGCTTGTTGAGCCGAATGATCACTGCGCAGCCGGGCGAGTAGAGCTGCAGCAGCGCAGTGCGGTTGTAAACGCCCTCCTCGAACATCGGCTTCCACTCGAGATCCATGCCGAGAATCTGCATTGTGCTCTCGGCAACGAGTGCCGGATAGCGGTGGCCAAGCAGCCGATTGATCGCTGCGTCGAGCTGCCGCGCGGTGGTGACCATGGTCACCGGATTCTGATAGCTCCAGTGTGGCAGCGTCTCCAGTGTCCGGTGATCGACTTCGTAGTGGTCGTCATGTCTAGTCATTTCTCTATATCCTCAAGCTCTCTCTTGCTTATTCGCCCTGATATTAATGAGTCTGTCATCATTTTCACTGTCCATTCTCTGGCCTGCTCTGCGTCAAACAACGATCTGAAATATTTCACGAAATGAATTCTAAAACCTTCCTAAAAAGGCAAGTTTTCGCGTTAATATGTGCTTAAATGCGGTATTCATTATCAGTTTTTACATTGTCATCTCGACTTAAAGCAAGCAAAAGCCAAAAGCTAACAACAACCAAATGCCCGGAACCAAGAAGGAGAAGCGCTCGTTCGCCGTGTATCGCTCGGACCGCGATGGCGGCAAGGGCGAGCTGATCTCGCGCGCCAAGAGCACGCAGTGGAACAAGGTCGCCAAGAAGTGGGGTTTCCACAGCCTCCCCGCCGGCACCAAGAACACCTGGGTGCGCGTCGAGCTGCGCACGCCCGGCCGCGGCGAGAATCCCGCAAAGCTCTACCACCTGCAACGCGAAATGGTCGAGGCGACCGAATCGTACAAGCAGATTGCCACTGCGCGCGGCTACAAGAACCAAGACATGATGCCGATGGTCCGCATCCTGGAGAAGGCCACCACGCTCGTTCCCAACAAGCGCAAGCCGGCCGCCAAGCGCGCGAGCAAGTCCAAGAGCCGCTCGACCAGCGCTGGCAAGCGCTCCAAGAGCAAGTCCAAGAGCCGCTCCAAGAGCCCGGCCAAGAAAAAGGCTGCTCCCAAGAAGAAGAGCGCTACTCCCAAGAAGAAGAGCACTACTCCCAAGAAAAAGCGCAGTGGCACACCCAAGAAAAAGAGCACTACCCCCAAGAAAAGGGCCTACAAGAAAAAGAGCTCTACTCCCAAGAAAATGTAGGCTCGGCGCACTCTTTTGAACGATTAAAACAATTTTCCCGATAGATTGCTTTATTTGACAAACATTAGCAGTGCCACCGATGGTGAAGGACACGAGCTTCTATGATCTGCTCGAGGTTGGTCCCAGTGCGACAGAGCAGGAGCTGAAGAAAGCATACCGGAGGCTGGCGATCAAGTATCACCCGGACAAAAATCCCGGCGACAAGGCCTCGGAGGAGCGCTTTAAGCAGATTGCCGAGGCGTGGTCGGTGCTATCAAAGCCAGAGAGCCGTGCGCGCTACGACCAGTTTGGCGCCGCCGGCATTGCGGGCGACCCACACATTGTCGGCATCTCGCCAGAGGAGATCTTCGCCTCGTTCATTGCGCAGTTCTTTGCGGGGCCCGCGGCGCCGAGCGACGACGTCGACATTGTGCACGAGTTCAGCGTCTCGCTGGGCGACCTGTACCGCGGCAAGACGAGCCGCTTTGGCGTCACCCGGCAGAAGCAGTGTCACGACTGCGGAGGGCGCGGCGTGGATCTTCGCTTCCGAGACGCCAAGCTACCTCCCTGCCCCGCCTGCGCGGGACGCAAGGTGACGCTGGCGCACGTTGCCCAGGGCCCGTTCCAGCAGCTCGTCCAGACTGCCTGCTCCGCGTGCCAGGGCAAAGGCTGCACAGTGAGCGCAGAGTTCGCCTGTGTTGGTTGCGCTGGACGCGGCCTTGCGAGCAGCGAGGACATTGTCGGCGTGCGCGTGCAGCCGGGCGCCTGGGACGGCCAGCTGATCGTTGTCAAGGGCAAGGGCAACTACAGCCTGCTCAGCGGCGCCGTCGGCGACCTGATCCTCGTGATCAAGGAGCAGCGGGACCGTCTGTTTACACGGCAGCGCGCCGCTGGACCGGAGAATCTATTTCTCGACATTGACATTTCTCTCTGTGACGCGCTCTGTGGTTACGCCTGTGAAATCCCGCATCCAGGTGGCAAGTTTTTGCTCCGCACAGCGGGCGTTGTAGAGCCCAATGCGCTGACCATTGTGCGCGGCGCCGGAATGCCGCGCTTTGGCGCTCCCGAACCGCAACTTGGCGACCTGTTTGTCAAGTACCACATCATCTTTCCCAAAACCATCCAGCCCGAGATTGCCCAAGCGATTGCAACGCTGCTTCCTCACAGAACCGATTTCTCAAACCTCAACTGGGACCTGAAAACCAGAGTCGCAGAGCCTGTTGCTGCTGGTGAAATTGAACAGCGTGCACTTGCTCTTCTGCATCCAACTGATGAAACCGGTTGTCCTATACAATAAATATTTTCAAAACTGCAAGCTTGAAAATATTTTAATTGAGCCTAAATAAAATGTGTTGGCGCCAAGCGGTCATTCAAAAACAAGTGCAAAAGTGATGGCGACAAGCCGGCACACTTGCAACGATAGGCAATGCCTGCATTGCCGCGGTAAGCCTGTGGACCTTGTGGCGATCTATGACAAACTGGAGAAGGCTGAGACAAGACACGGTCAGAGAGCGCGGGATCTCTCACCTTCGCGGACTGAGAAGCTTTCGAAACGAGAGTTGAAACAAGCCAAAAAACAATCCAAACGCCAGCGCCGCCTGGCCAGTGCCGAGGCAGTGCTGCACAAGTTCAAGTCCACAATCTTGGACATTCGCTCGCAGCCAGAGCACGGCAAGCACGCAGAGTACTTGGTCCAGTTCCCAGAGCAAGCTGATGTTCAGTGGGTGCACGCCGATCAGATTCCCGACAGGGTGCGTGCTGCCTACACGCAAAAGCGCGACATTGACGATACTTATCCTGGCTACAACGACCTGCCACAAGAGCTCCGGCAACAGTGCATGCAGCACAAGTATCAGTGCAATGTCAACTTTGGAAAGAAGCTGGTGCTCGCTGTCAATCTCAATGGCCTTGATATCAAAAACACGCACCATGTCGCGCTGATTCACCCCGGCGAGAGCTGCTGCACCTCGCAGCTGATGACCAAGTTTGGCGTCCCTCCAGCCAACATTCACCAGCCCAATCCGTTTGCGTTCGCCAAGTGCTGCGGTCAGGGCTTTCCCAATATCTATCCTTGCTTGCTCAGCAATCTGCCTGCGCGCCTGAATGTGCCGATCACCTCGGCAATGCTGGATCTTTGCGGCTGCTGCGCGGCGATCGAGGAGGCGTTTGCCTTTTTCCGCGCTGCAGTATTTACGCACTACTGCGCGTTTGCTCTGACGCTCTCGCACTGCCGACACAGGCCAAATGCCAACATTCCGGATTCCATTCCTGCCAAGGTCCAGCAGATGCTGGCCGAAATTGGCTACGTGATCGAGGGCGAAGTTGTTTATCACGCCTACAAGGTCTCAACAAAGAGGGCCATGTACAACTGGTGCTGGCTCATCCGACGCGCAGACGCCGAGGAGTCTGATGACGATTCCTTAGTCTCTATCCAGTCGGAGGATTTGCCCTCGCCTTATGATTCCGAGGAGCAGCTGGAATTCCCTGCTGAGGCCCACTCTGAACAAGAGCCTCTGTTGCAGCCCTCGGAGCAGGTGGTGCCAGAACCACCTCTCTTGGAGCAAGAGCCTTTGTTGGTTGCAGAGGAGCCTCTGCCACAAGAGCCGGCACAAGCAGAGGAGGATGAAGAAGAGTGGGAGGAACCTTGGCAAGAGGAGAGCATGCACTGGGAAGAGTTGCTGGAATTTGAGAAAGAGGCTCCCGCTCGCAGCAGCAGCCCTTCGCCGCTTTTGCAGCAAATCCTCGATGCCGAAGAGGAGGATCCGGACAAGGTGAGACCGGAGAAGGACGAGTGCTCCTGCGATGATCACTTGCTCGAGTACCACGCCCACGCTCATGCAGCTGAGGCCATTCCTTATCTGCCTTTGATTCAAGTGTTTCGTTGTTTTTTGGAGACTGACTCCACGCACCTCATCTCTCTTGTACACCAGCAGTTTCCAAATTGCTGCTTGACAAAGGGAAGCTTCCATTGGATTGCTCCTTGGGGCCAGCAATCCCATTGGACTGTGCGCGTCGGACAAACGCTTGTCGATTGCACCTCTCTCGGCCCCATCCTTTGGTGGCTCTATGAAAACAATCACATTGGCCTTGACCCCGAAGAATGGATCCAGGATCATTTTCACTGGTACCGAGCAAAAAAGTAAAGTTTTAACATGGTTCATAGACTAGCAGATGGGCATTGCAGAGCATGGAGATGTGTTGCTGAGTGAGCGGTTCAGCGTCTAGATTGATTTGTGGTAGCCTTTGATACTCTCCGTTGATATCGCTGAAAAGAAACCAGTTGTCATGGCGATCGCGCACATACACGAGATAGTGCGTGCGGTAGCGGTTCATCGCGATCACAGAGCGTAAGGAGAAACGCCGAATCCTCCCGCGCACCGAGACACTGAGTTCAGAATTGAGCTGAATCCTGTAGTTCTCGCTGATGTAGAGACCAGAGCGCGTTTTGCGAGCGTTGCGCTGCAGATTGAGCAGCAGAAGCGGAGGCGTCTGCGGCAGCGCGGGACACTGGGCCAGGTGGTTGTCTAAAGCGCTCTGCACCGACTGGCGCGGTGCGATGCAGATGTGCAGCATGTGGGACAAGGGCAACAGCGTCGGAACAGCAAGCAGTCGCAGCATCGTGTCGATCCACTCGGCCGCATCGTTCGGACCGTCCTGTGCAAACTGCTCAGCGTAGCTAATGCTACTCAAAAGTTGACGAAGTTCAAGAAATCTCTGCGTCGACAGCTGCCCGCGGCGCTCAGAGAGCTGCTGAGCTGTGGTTTGCAGAAACTCTTGAGCTCGTCGCTCCTCCGCCGAGCGGTGCCGCGATCGCGCTCTGCGCTGCCTCAGCAATCGGTCCACGTGTTGGCTTGGAAATAGAAACAAAGCTACCATGCTTGCTGTCTGATAGCACGAGTTGTCCACATTCTCGTCAAAGCCCAGCTTTAGACGTGCATGACTTGGCATTTAATAGGTGTTTACCAGAATTTCAAATACTCGAACCATGTGGATGGCGCTACCGCCTTGGGGCTTGACTCGACAGGAAGCTCTTTGAGGGTGAAAAAGTTGACTTCCTCTCCGAGCGAGTGCATCACCAACCAGCCACCAGTGCAGTTCTCAACGCAGAGCTTGAGGAAGAATTTGTAGGTGAAGAAACGCTTGGCAAAGCTGAGCCACAGCAACCACAGGCCCTCGGGGCTCTGAGCCCGGACAAACACATAGTCCAGCGTTTGCGCGGATCCCACCTCCCAGCTCTGCTGCGGCAGGCTGTCAGCGCCAGAGCTCGAGATCACAACACTCAGTGCCGAGTTGAGCGCAGAGATCAGTGCGGGAGCCGAGCGGTTGCGGATGCTGATCACGCTGTCCAGCACGACCAGCGTGATGCTCTCGTCTTCCTCACAGTCCTGTTGCTCCAGCTCGCTGAGGCGCACGCGCCAGTCGTCCTCGGCCAGCGTGTGCACCTCTGCCTCTGCGCCGGCTTGCTTGACAATCGCAGCAACGAGCGCTGCCCTGTCCTCGGCGCTGCTCGAGATCACCGCAACATTGGCCCAGGTCATGGGCAGCGAGCTGAGCGCAAACTCTGGCAGCGCACAAAGGTTGCTCATCTTCTTGATTTACAGACAATCTTTAAAAAATCATCACCCCCTTAGGATAAAGATTGAAAACTTATGAGCAAGAGCGAGACAGAGCAGTTCTGCGCCAAGTCGCTAGCCGAGCGCCTGGAGCTTTCTAGCCGACTCAAGGCCAAGCACCCAGGCCACTTGCCGCTGATACTGGACGTCTCGCAGTACCGCGGAAAGCTGCCAGAGAACTATCGCTGGAAATTCCTCTGCCCCGAGCAGCACCGACTCTCGCAGGTCTACTGGGAGATTATCCGCTCGGGTATGCAAGTGTCGTTTGCCGAGAATATTCATTTCTGCATCTACGACTCGCTGATGCGATACGTGATGCCAGCTATGTCGAGCAGCATTCTCGAGATCTACAACAAGTATGGCAGCAACGACGGATTTCTCTACGTGTACATACAAAAGGAAAATACGTTTGGATGATTAAAAACTTAATTAATCAAAGTGCACAAACGGCACTAGTGTCCCAACTCAATGGTGAGCTACTTGGGAGAGATTGTCAAAGGCATTGCTATTATATGTTTCTTTGAGGCTCTGCTGCAGTATGGCATGCACCTAGTGTGCCTGCTGGTGACCTCGGCGCTGCTAGTTGCCTACATATCAAAGCTCCAGATTGAAAGCGAGATATACTCCTATTGTGCGGCGCAAGCTCTGCTATGCATTGTTTGTGGCGCGATTGCGTGCGCAATGCTGCTGAGCGGAGTTGAGTTGCTGCTCGAGATGTCTGGCTCCAAGACGCTGCCGCCGCTCGAGCAGCTGAGACGAGCAGAGAACTTGTTCGCAAACGTGTCCACATGACCAGCGTGTCTAGAAAAACACTTTAATGATAATAATTTCTGTGCCTAGGTGGCGCTGGCCTGGTGCGAAAGTACCAGGTCTCGAGCAGCTTTTGCCCAATTCCGCGTTCGATACCACTCCTTAAAAAAACTGACTACTTTCCCTTTGCTGATCGCTCCATGGCATTCGAGATGAAGCGGGGGTTCAGCGGGAAAAGGCCAGTCGCCCATGTACCAGCAGTAACCCTCCATCTCGCCATCTTCGCGGCGGGAGCGACACATAATGTACGTGGGCCCAATGCTGACCTTGGTCTTATCGTCGAGCCAAACACTCATGCGCGTGGCGTTGACAGCTTCGGTTGCGTACCACGGATTCGCCAGATCATGTATCTTGAAAAGTTGCAGAGCTTCCAGCAACCAGAACCAGTCCCTATCTGAAAATTGCTCGCTTGACATAGTGGTGTTGATTGTGAATTGATTTTTATTGTTTGGCCTGGATCTCCTTGTCAATATCAGTAAGCTTTTCTTCCAATTCAGGAATAATCTTATTTGTCAGCGCTTTTTTCCGTCGCATATTTCCTCCCATGGGTGGATACTTTGCCAACTCTGCTTTTGCAGCGTCGAGTTCCTTGGCAACGGCAGCACGCTTCTCTTGAAGGGGATCCGGCTTGCTGGCAGCAGGCGCCGTAAGCTCGGCGATCTGTGTATTAATTGCAGCGAGATTCTTCTCTGCAATGGTTAGTCGTGATCTCAAGGTCCGTTGTTGAACAGCAATCGCAGCGGCCTTGGCCATATCAGCGCCCCTGGGAACAACAGCTTTCGCAAGGCTCTCCTTGAGCTGGCGAATCTCTTCTTCAAACAATTGCTTTTTGGAATCCAGAATAGAAGATTGTGACACTGTCACTTTCGAGGTTGTTATCTCCACATTGCTGCGCAAGGCAATCTCTTCTGCCTCAAGTTGCTTGAGTTGGTTGCGCAGAGGCTCGAGCTGGGCTTCGAGCGCTGTTCTTTGGGCTGCTGCCAGACCGGAAGCTTGCAACTGCACTTCAAGCTGGACAACCTGCGGTGTCAGAGTGGCCATAGCCTGCTTCAACTCTGTGAATTTGGCCAGGTTCGCAGCCATTGTCTGCTCAGTTGCGCTAAACTTGGCCAGCTTCTCTTCGACGGCTGCGACGGGTTTGTCTGCAAACAACACGACATCCATATCGTCAATGTCGTTAGAGATCGCTGCAGAGAGCGCGCGATACAGCGCCTGCCCAGAGCAGTCCAGCTCTTCGACGCAGGCCTGCCAACCAAAGGAATTGTCCAGAGCTGAGAAAATGTTCTTCATAACGAGATCAAAGCTCCAGCTATCAGAAGAGTATGCATAGAGAGCAGTGCGCAGCAACTGGAGCTGTGCATCCAGAGTGCCGTTTTTCTGCCAGACTCGCCAGATGGCCACCTGGGCCAGCTTGGCGTCGTCCTTGATTTTGTCTGATACCGGGACCACTTTGAGCCTCTCGACAAAGTCGGAAGACCACTGATTGCTGCGAATATAAGCTTCCTGCAACTGCAGGTATTTTCGGAACTTGGCCAACGCAAACTCTTTGGCAAACTTGGTGTTCCACCAGGCTGGATAGAACTCCTCTTCGTCGGACGCACGGCAAGCCCCCTCGTCATCAAATTCATCAATCTCGCACCAGTCTTTTGCTGCACAACTGCCCTCGTCAAGTCCTGCACATTCATCCATAATGCTGTCCACGCTATAGATGCGTTTCTTGCTTACGCTCGCAGCCTCTTCAGTGCCTCCGAGAGACTCCCTGCGGCCCAGCATCGAAGAAGCAAGCGCGGCTTCTATCTCGCTTTTGGGTTTGGCCACAGGCGTCTTGCTTTCTTTGGGAACCGACTTGAGTGTTTTGGCGCCTCCGGCAATTCCCGCCAGCAGCCGCTCCGTGAGGGTTGTCGGCTGGGCTGACTTTGCTGCCCCTGGAGATGGTGCTTTCTTCAAGGTTGCACCACCTATAATTTCTGATAAAAATCCAGGCGCTTTGGGTGCGGGTGGTGGAGTTTTCTTCAAGCTTGTACCACCAACAATTTCAGATAAGAAACCAGGGGCTGGCGGTGCTTTGGGAGGAGCCTTGAACTCCCCTGGCGGAGGAAGAGGTGGTGGCGCTGGAGGTCCTTTTTGTCCGCTGGACGGGGGCGGAAGCGGCGGCGCTGGAGGTCCTTTTTGTCCGCTGGACGGGGGCGGAAGCGGCGGCGCTGGAGGTCCTTTTTGTCCGCTGGAAGGCGGACTTCCACCAGCAGCGCTCGGAGGGAGCGGAGGAGGCACTGGAGGGCCACTGGGAGGAGCAGGAGGAGCAGCTTTGGGCACTGTTTTGACCCTGCGTGTCGTTGATGGTATCACTGCAGCGGGCTCACGGGCGGCCGCAGGGACAGAGGGAATGAATGATGGCGCAAATTCAAACTCGGGAATCTGAATGACACCTTCGGCCTCGGGGGTCTCTTCGGCAACCGCAGCGAGCAGCTCGCGCTTGGTCTGCTGCTTGCAGCCCTTCTTGCCGAGCTTGAGGTAGCGGCAGATCTCGGCCTTGCTCATGCTGGGCGAGACGGCCTTTTGTATCTTTCCAGCATCGGTGACGGTGATGCTGGCCTCTGCCGCGGCGACGTAGAGCTCCTGCTCGCTGTAGGGCTTTGGGCCCTTGACGACGCTGCCGCAGCCGCGCTCCGGCTCCAGAATGCCGCGCCGCTCCAGCTCCCGGCACAGCTTGTTGCGTATCTGCGTTCGCTGGCTACTGCGTTTGGGCATCCCTTGCATACGACAAAGAAATTTATTTTCTTCTTCTGAAATAATATTCATTTCATGAAATAAATCATTTGATTTTAAACTAGGGTCAGCATAAATAGTTTTCATTTGAAATTTTCATGAAAATTTCAAGAAATAAAACTAGGGTCAGCATAAATTGTTTTCTTTCTGAAATTTCATTGACAATTTCATTGGATGTTTTAGCCTGTTTTTTAAAAATTGCATTTTAAAAAAAGTTGGACTCAAATTTTTTGGTGGCCAAAAAAATCTTAAATGCAAATTTGATCAAACTGTTGGATTTGGAGTCAATGAAATTTCAGAAAGAAAACTATTTAACGTGGCCCTAGTTTTATTTCATGAAATTTTCATTGAAATTTCAAAGAAAACAATTTATGCTGACCCTAGTTTAAATTAAATAATTATTTCAGAAATTAATTTATTTTCGGTTCAGCTTGAAGAAAAACGTAGTGGCGCCGACATCTTCCTTGAGACCAGAAGACAGAACAGGCCGTTGCTGGTAGCGATTCGTGATCATGTACCTGTTGACAGCATTCAGCAGCGTGCCGCAGTCGGCATCGAGACCGAGGGATTTGGCCGTCTTCATCACCGCATACGTGAGGGCGCCAGTGGCAGCGCCATCAATCCAACTATCAGCGGATGTGCCGGCATCTAAGCATCCACTTAGTGATTTTACATCGGCGCGACACAGGGGAATTTTCGCATTTTTGGTCTTGCGTAGCCCACTGCCAAGAGCGATGGCGTTGGCCGGCGCGTAGGTGTAGCGCAGGTCCAGCGCGGTGGCCGAGTGGCACTGGTCAAATAGCACGCGGCAGACAGCACCCGCGGGCAGAGGGTCGACGAGGATCTTGCGCAGGTCGTCATCAATGATGAAGCCAGCAGTCGCATAATCAGCCGGGCACAGGGTCTCGTCCTGACCATCGTCCTCGTCGCCCTGTTGGCGCTTGGCTGCGCTTTGGCGCAGGTACGCACCGTGGCCGCTGTAGTGCACAAACAGGACATCGCCAGCCTGCTTGATCTCGCCAGCGGCCTTGGTGAAGGCGGCGAGCATGTTGGCGCGCGACGGGTAGAGCGCTGAAGTTTTGGCTTGGTCGTCGGTCAGCACAGTGATCTCCTCGGGCAGGAAGCCAACTTGCTCAGTGAGGAATTTCGAGACCTTGCGCACATCATTGATGCAGCCAGACAGCTGGCTCGACGTGCCAATGTAGTTGATGCCAACGAGAACAGCGCGGTAGTTTGGTTTGGAGGGGGAAGTCATGTTTGCTTTCCTTTCTTTTTTAACCATACCAACACAAATTATTTTGCAGCAGAGAAGCTGAATGTCCCACCGGGAGCTCGATGCCATGGAGCTGGTCTCGGCCGACGAGCAAACGCCGGTCGAGCGCGCAGCCGCGCTGCTGCAGCAAGCGCGCCAGCAAATTGCCCTGGCTCGTGGTTCAGATGCCCAACAGCAGCTACAGGTCAACTATGGCGATCTGTTCAAGCACAGCCGACTGAATGATTTCAGCAAGTTGAAACCATCGATCAAGCAGCGCCTCGCAAAGCGGGAGAAACTCAACATTACGCTAGCCGATCTTCACTGGCGTCGGAATAAGCCGGTGCGCGTCGTGATTGACAAGTTGTGTAGCCAGTGCCAGGGGCGCAGCACACTGCAGGACGCCGACTACAGCTGCACAAAATGCCAAGGAGCTGGGGAATTGCGGCAAAGCAACGGTGCCCTCGATTTCGCAGTACCCTACCAGCGTGTTATGCGCTGTGATCAGTGCAGCGGCAGAGGCCTCTGCATTCCCGAGGAGCAGCGCTGCTGGCAGTGCCTGGGCGTTGGCCACCTGGCCGAGCCGTCGGTTGTCACTGTCCCGCTCGATGGCGTGAAGAAGATCTCTGACCTAGTGGTTCTCGAGCAGCAGGGCGACTGCGGGGTGCTTCCCGGCGAAGCTCCTGGCAACCTCGAGTTCCAGCTCGAGCTGCTATCGCACCCGAGCTGGGCGCTGGTTGGTGATTACTTCTACTGCGAAAAGCGCATTCCCATTGTGGAAGCGCTCACTGGCGGCGCCTGGGAGCTGCTAGCCTGTGACGACGCCACCCGGCTTCTCTGCTGCAGCCGCCAGGTGATCCGAGACGGTGCGCTGCTTCTCAACGAGGAGCACAAGCTGATGGTCCGTGTGCGCTATGCCTACCCCGAGGAGCTGCTCAGCGTGTGGCCGGGCGGGATAGGGCCGCCACTCGCTGCTGAACCAGTGCTGTTTATTCAAGCTGGTGAACGTGAAAACAATTATTTCGACAGGAACTGGGGCAATCGGCGCACTGTGCTCACAGTGATTGAATGAGCCTTGGTTTACTCTCTCAAATAAATTTCATAGTTTGCCTGTTGATTCATGAGTTGCTTGTAATGGTATGTCATTTCATAAATGTCATTTTCCATAGACATAGGCTGGAATCCGCCATAGCCGAGATCGTTCATAGCGCGTATTTGGCGCAGCCAGCGCAACTTCCCCTTGTTGACGTACTCTTCAACATAGGCGTGCCACGCTTTGCAAATGCGCCGGATGCGATAGTTGCCAGCCCGCACAGCAAACTTGACGATCCGGCGCTGCACAGCTGGCGGCAGCTCCATGCTACTCCAAAGTTTTAAACTCTAAGAGATTTTAAATGGACACGTTAATGAATCGTGACCCATAGGACAGCGCGATTGTAGGCAAAGTGAATCCGCCCACCTTCTGCAGCCAAAGTTTGTTGTACTCGGTAGCAATCTCCCCAAGATCGTTCTCTACAGTTACCAGAGAGAAGCTGTGATAGCCCTCTTGATAAAGCATGTGAATCTTTCCTAGCAGCCTGCCTTTCTGCTTGTTGACAAATTCGTCAACGTAGGCTTTCCAGGCTTTGCAAACGCATCCGATGCTATAGCAGCCAGCGCGCACAGCAAGCTTGATAATTTTTCGCTGAAGCAAGGGTGGTAGCTCCATTGCGCTTCTGCTTCTAATTGCCAGCTCACAAGGATAAAATATCATTTAATGAGCCTTTGTCGTTGTGAGATCTAAACTGAGTCAATGTTGATTTTTATTTCATGCCATACTAAGGATTCTCTGGACGCCAGAGTCTAAAGTCTTCAAAAGATCGTCAACACCGCTGAAATATGTGTTTCCGCCCCAAGAATCCGCAGTGGCAAGCAAATTTCCGTCAAACGAAAACATAACCTCCCAACTTTGATTGGGTAATGCAAATTGCAAAAACGAGGTCCAGTCCGGACCGCGTGAAAGCCGGATGACGCCATGAGGTTTACGCCAAATGTGGGTTGTTGCGAATTCCTTCTCGCCAGGACCCAGCTGTGCAATCACTTTTTCACGCATAACATCACGCAGCCAATCCAATATCAGCCTTCCATTGCTTGGATTGTCGGCCATCAGGCGGGGTGGGTTATCATTCGACAATTGTAGACCAGCCGGGGTTAGCATTGTTTTTGTCTCAACCCTAAACTGGTCCAACCCCAGTAAACGTGATATTTTGTCCAGACAAAAGAAAAGTTTCGTCAACATTTTTCATTCACCAAGCAAACGATCTGTTCAAAGCTTTCAATACTATGAATACATAGATCTGCGAATTTATTAGCCATAGCCGTCGCGGTAATCGCGCGTCGATTCCACGCTCGATGTATCGTCATAGGGCACCTCGCACACCCATACTATGTCCTTGTCATTGGCCCAGCACAAGTAGAATCCGTCCCGCTTGGCAATCTCAGAGTTAATTTCAAGGTGAGTCTTGGCATAAACTCGCTCCGCAAGGTTGCACTGTTCAGCAGCAAAGCTGGCTGCCTTGTTCTTGTCAAAGAAGATCTTGATCACTCGACTAGGCAGCGGGTGGAATGCAACGCAAACCGCAAACACTTGCATCTTGTTGCTTGGGGTAAAAAGTGATTGTTTGCTGTAGTTTTGCTGGACAGGCTCTTTTAAAAAAACATGAAATATGTCGCTTCTGCTCTCGAACAGTCTGCAGTTTAATTGGGCAATCAGCAACAACAGCATGCAGCGCAGCAGTTGCGAGAGCTGCGGCCAGGACGAGCACAACTACGCTACCGAGGAGGCGCTCGCCTGCGTTCCGCCCCGCGACGCGCTCCAGTTCGGCCCGCACCGCCTCGACCCTGCCTATCGCGCAGCGCTCTACGAGCACTTTCCATTCTACACCAGCGAGGAGATTGTTGGATCCTTTCTCGGGGAAAATCCCTACTGGCCCAGCCAGGAGACTTGGCTCGCGCCGGACGACGAGCAGCTGCTCAGCTCTGACGAGCAGTCCGATAGCTCGCTCTCTGTCTCAGTCTCTTTTGAAAGCAACAGCAGTATGGAGGAATAATAAATTCAAGCCTGACATAAATTTCATTTGAACTTATACGACTGAGTTCCAAAACTTGTATTTAATTTTTATGGTGAGCAAGCAAGAACTATTGAGCTTAGCTCTAAGAAAAGGTCAATTGCAAAGCTTGGCTCCTTTCTGCAAGAAAGGCACCCTTCTCATCTACAGTATGAGTGGGGATGATTTTATTTGCCAGGGAACTGCCAGGGATCTATTGATTCGCCTGGACGGAAAGTCTGTGGCGGTAGCGCCTGCAGTGTCCGATGAGCGTTGGAGTGCTCACAACTGGTTGTTCAGCCATCTGCAGCCCTCTGCATCTGGATCGTTTATTGTGAAAATTGACTCTCAACACGAAGAACTGCCAAATGCATTTGTAGATCGTTGGTTTCGCTGGAAGAAGCAGAATCAACGTCGTCTCTTCTCTGGGGATAAAGTATGCAGAGTGCCCACGACAAAGGTTCACCTACTCTGCATTTCCGTACAGCATCTCTGCGAACTGGTCAATGGCGCATATCTCGTCCACATGCAATGGGAGCTCAGGCTGGCCTATCTCTATCTGGCGCTTGAGTGCGACACGCGCATTGTCGAAGCAGTGATGCACAGCCAGCCCGCTGACACTGTAGCTATCTTTCACTTTGTGAAGCTGTTGCTTAGCTGCGGTTTCAGTTGGGATGATAATTTAGAGTTTCTCTGCTCAAAAAATTTGCGCTCTGGCCTCACTAAAGACAGGTTGGTCTTTATCCAAATCCTCAAGCCCGTCTACCGGACAACCCATTACGAGCTTGCTACACTTGACCTTTCTCTAATTAAACGACGGATTACTGGCTCAGAGTAAACAAGTTTATCAATGGATAAGGTTTGCTGCGGCCAAGGCAGCAGTCACTTTGAGGTTCTGTGTGCCTGTTGCACCCCAGCGCACAAGTTCAGCGGGCCACTTTTTCTTGGGTTTGAGGGCAAACATGCTGAGATCGTCCTCCATCTCGCGCAGATGCTCCTCCAGCGTAGGATTGTCAATCTTCAAGCCTTGAAGAAAAGTTGCGGCCCAGCCAGAAGGCTTGGAGAAGGTGAGCTCTGGCAGCTCGTCTGGCGTTGTAGAAAACAACTCAGCCACAAGGCCATCCAAATCAGCGATCGATTTGAGCTTTGGTTTGCAAGCCGCGAGCACTTCAGCGCGCAGTGCCTTGTCCTGATCGACTTTCTCCATCAAACGATCAAGCATTCTGTCCATCTGCTTCTGGGAGAGCTGCTTTCCAACCATTGAGCTTGGCTTTCCAAGCCATTTCAGAAGCTGAGCTTGGTTAAGGATCTTGCTGACAGTGGAGCGCCATTCCTCCATCCGCTTGTCCGACTTCATCTTGGGATTGTAGATGAGCACCTCCAGCAGGGGCAAGTCGGCGGAAATCTTGAGGGCATCTTCGACTGCTTTGCGGTGATTGAGCACGGGAAAGGTGGTGTCCACCTCGCCGAGGCCGCGCTCAGCAACCTCAACCAGTGCGGCAATCAGCGGGGCCCACTTGGCGTGACCATTCTCAAAAAGATCCCACAGCGTCGAATCCTCCTCGGGAAGCAGCCAGCCGACCTCGGTGCGCAGATAGCGGTTGATGGCGGGATTCCTGAGCACGCTCTCGATGTGATCGTCCTTGTCTTGATCCGTGTCCTCTGCATCGTAAAACTCGCTGCTCAGGCGGGAACGCAAGTACTGCTTGCCGCTGAGTTCCTCTATCTCCTTGGCGGGCAAGGTCTCGTTCACAAGAGATACCAATGGTTTGGAATGCGGGACTTCATTGGGAGCGGTGGCACCCAAGCCAAACAGCGGCGCAAAGTAGTGACTAGCAACAACGTCGTAGAGAACGGGATGGCTGTCCTTTTTGCGCTCCAGCACACAGCCAATCGCCTGCAGAAAAGGCTGGCCCTTGTCCTCAAGGTGCTGACGCAGCCAGTCTGCAAAGCTCGGCTGATCAAGTCCGCCGTACTGATCGACTTGAATCCAGCTGCGCTCTTGAGATGTTAGGACACCCGGTGTCTTGAGCAGTCTGCTGAGACCGTATTCAACCAGGATGGATTGTGCAAAGCTCCAAAACTCTGCTCTCTCTTTTTGATTCATTTCACCATACGAGGTAGCAGTGCAGCGGACTGGCTGCACTGCTTGTGGCTTGGCCACTGTCAGCTGAAAGAATGCAACAGCTTCCGGAATTTTTACGAGTTCCTCGTAAAAGTTCTCCAAATTCACATTCCTTGCTTGAGTCCATTTCCTTGACCAGTCATATTGGTCTTTCAATTCCCTGCCGACTTTTCCCAACAGAGATGAATAAGTTGGCGATAGTCTCAGCCAAGTAGTCACGTCTGCCAAGGTTTGCTTTGGAGGAGATGCTTGGGTCAGGTCGCAAATTCTCTCAAACTCGGGCCAGTAACGATCGTAAAGGATGAGATAGGCCAAGGCATCAAGGTCGTCGCTCTTAGAGAGCTCTGCACTGCATTGCCTGTGCGCAGGAACATTCTCATCCTTGAGCACATCCATAAAATCATTCACCGTCAGGCCAGCAGCTGACATGGCTTGCCACGCGATGGACGGGCGCACAAGCAGATTTCCGGCAGGTCTAAAAAGACGAGGACACTTTCGTTGCAACCTTGGCCAAAAAGTGTAGTTGTTATCCTCGAAAATGCCACCCCATGCAATGGGCAGTGGGGCAATTTTAGCAACCACCTCATCAAGCAATCTGTCACCACTCATTCTTTTTGGCTTTAGAACAACTGACAGAGGTTTTGCAAATACAAATGGAATAAACAATTAAACATTTTCTAAAATGAAAATGATTTATTTCATTACTTGCGAGATTTAAAAATAGTGCAAGGTCCTAGTTATTTATCCACCCAAAATGGTGAGCAAGCAAGAACTATTGAGCTTGGCGCTCGAGACAGGTCTGCTGCAGAGCCTAGCAGTTTTCTGCGATTCGTGGGACAATCATCTTAATGTGCATGAGATCGTCGACGGGGAATCCAGATTGCTTGGTTCCTGTCGTAGGCTGTTGCTTCGCTGGGATGGCAAGACCCTGGCCCTTATTCCCGAGCCAACAGAGGACAAGTGCAACGATGCGGCCTTTGTTTTGTTCTGCAGTCTGCGTCCAGATGGAACAAACTCCTTCGTTGAGGCCGTGCACGAGCACCAGTATGCCTTGTCGGCGTCCTTTTTGGATGGCTGGCGCAGCTGGATGCAGGCGAATCGCGTGCGCCTGCTAACGAGCAAGCAAGTGTGCACCACATTCACGCGACACGGCCCAGTGCACCTGCTGGGCATAGACATTATGGGCCTGATTGACTTGGTTGAGGGGATGTATCTCTCGTACTGGCAGGGGCTATTCAGGATCCGCTATCTCTACCTGGCTCTCGACTGCGACACGCGCATTGTTGAAGCCGCAATGCACAATGTCGACGGGAAGATCTTTCAGCTTGTTGACTTGTTGCTGCGCCTCGGTTTGACTTGGAACGAGAACTTGTCGACTCTTGAATATCAGTGGCACATCAGAGTTGGCCTCACCAATCCGCGGAAGGGTAACAAATCAGTAGTATATATTTCTACATACAGGTCGAAAACCCGCCACGCACTTGCTACGATTAACCTGGCTGCTATCAAAACCATTATTGAGCGTGCGAAACGCTCCTCGCATTTCTGAGCAACGCACGACCATTTTGTGGGTCAGCTTCTGATGGATTGCAAAAAAGAAATCACACCGACATTGTGGTTAATTTGAAAATCTTTAAAGTCCAATTATTACATTTCGCATTTAATGTCTCAAGCCCAAGTCAGCAAGACATACCTGTTGAACTTGGCTCTGAAGATAGGCCTGCTGCAAAGTGTCGCTCCATTCTGCCGGAATGATAGTCTTGATATTTATTTGAGGAAAGATGGCGACTCTACATTATTCAACATGTGCCAGACGCTTTTTCTCCGCTGGGACGGAAAGACTTTGGCACTTGCACCGGCGCTGGAACTTCAAAAGGGAGATGCTGGACTTGTCTTATTGAGTTATCTCCGAGCATCCAAATTTTTAGTGGAGCTGGTCAATGGCGGTGGGGCATCATTGGCATTTGCGGTCGGTTGGTGTCGCTGGATGTACAAGAATCAAACTCGCCTTTTCTCACGCAACCAAGTATGTAGAGTGGAGAGGCCAGGAGTCACAATCCATCTGCTTTGCATCTCCGTTTGGCATCTCTGTCGTCTCGTTCGTGGTGTTTATGTCTGGCACATGTACTGGAAAAGTAAGATTTCTTATTTCTACTTGGCACTTGGCTGCGATACCCCAATTATCGAAGCCCTGCTACATGGCCAGCCACACAGTGCAGCAATCTTTCACTTTGTTGAATTGTTGCTTAGTCGTGGGTTTACATGGAATGAATATTTGTTAGACCTTGGTGACGGACTTTCTAAAGCTGGCGTCTACCAATCGTCAGTGTTTATTGAGACCCCCTTCCATCAGCGAACATATCACCCGATTGCTACACTCGATCTGGCTGTCATCAGAGACATTGTTGATCTCAAATGTTAAATCATCAAAGACATGGACGAGTAAAGTAGCGGAACAGCTTTATCATTAAATAAGGTTTGTCGTCGAACGGCTTTATTGAGCTTGCATGGCCGTGAGTTTCCGATAGACGATCGGCGCAACGTAGACGAGCACTGCAAAGATCAGCGCGGTGATTGCAGCGCGCAGCAGAGAGGGGCTGCCCTCCTCGAGCGGCGAGTCTCGGTCGGCCTGGGCAAAGGGCGGATTCGCAATGTAGATGATGAGCAGCACAAAGAGGAAGACGATCACCGAGATGCCCAGCGGGCTTCTGATAAACTTGGAAATGCTGAGGCGCTCGTTGGTTTTCAATTGCGCCAGCTGCTCCGAGGCCTGCGCGCGCTCGCGCAGCTGCTGCTCCAGATAGTTGCTGGCGCGGATCTGCTCAAACGGAATTCCCGTCGGATAGAGATCTGCTGGCGCAGCGACAACAGACATATTTGGCTTCTCTCTCTACTCCACAGCTTTGAAAATATTAAGTATGAAATTAAAGAAGAGCAATGTCGCAGCCTCGCAGTGTGAAACAGTTTGTCGGACGGTGCGTGGAGCGGATGGCGCATCCAGAGCGCGTTCTGACCGAGGCCGGTAAGCTGTCAGCGGTCAGGCTCCGCGCTGCCGTAAAGCGCCGCGGGCTCAAGTGTCTGAGCGGCGCCGGCAGCACCGTAGGCAATCTGTGGCAACTCTGCCTGGCTGAGGGCATTGTGTTCCTGTTTGACGGCGCCGACTGGGAGTGCCAGGCGCAGGTGCTGCGGCTGTGCGAGAAGGACGACGCGCTGAGCAGCGATGCGTCGCAGTTTGATGCACGCTACATTGCTAGCGGCGGCTATGCCTCGGTGTACCGGCTATCTGCTGGCGGCTTTGAGCTGGCACTCAAGACAGCGCACGGTCGGGAGATCAAGACACTCTCGCTAGAGAGCCAGCTGCGCGAGGCGCGCCTGCTCAAGGCACTCGCGGCCAAGTGCTCGCACAGCATTGTGCCGCGGCTCTGGGACTACTGGGTGCACAACGGGAGCGCGTACATTCTTACTGACTATGGTGGCAAATCTCTGCGACACCTGGGCGCCGCGGTGTGCTGGAGCGATATTCGACCACTTGTCGCGTGGGACATTGCTGAGCAGCTGCTGAGCGGAGTGCAAGCGCTGCACGCCGGAGGGTTTGTGCATCGTGACATCAAGCCGGGCAATCTGCTGTACACACAAGAGAGCGGCCAGCGCGTGCTCATCAAGCTCATCGACTATGGACTCGCCTGCCGGCTGGCCGAGGCCGCGAACAAGGGTGTCTGCGGGACGCCCACGTATCTCGGGCCCTGGCTGTGGCGCAGCAATTATCACCGCTGCGCTGCAGGTGCAATCACCGCGGACACCTGGGCCTGCTTTGCCTCGCTGTACGCTTTGATCAACGCCAGCAAGGGCCCGCTGACTGGGGTTTTTGCTACCACCGCCGAGTGGCGCACCTATCTTAACTCGGTTGACAATGACGAATTGCTGGAGCGAATGGAACTGTCAGTGCCTGCAGAGTTTCCTGTCCGGATCTTTTCTCGTTGGCTGATTGAGAACTTGCGCCATCTTGACCAGCAGCGTGGCTTGGATTCTCTGTTGCTAGAGCTGCATGGACTGCGGGATCAATTTATTTACGATGGCAGTCCGGCGATAGATGGCTGAGTTGGGAAAGTAAGCGCTGTGCTGTGCCCCGCCTAGCCCTTGGCTTCGTCAATAAACTGCTGCTCTGTTGAGATGATGGGCCAGTCGAGGTCGGCGCAGACCTTGTGCCAGATGGCTTCCTGTGCGACGCGCTTCGAGTCGCTCTTGAGCACGGGGTAGAACTCGCGTATCTCGCGTGGCCAGTCGAGGATCTCGAGCATCTTGTGCACCGCGAACGAGTAGGTGAGATAGTTGTTGCGCTCGCCCTTGTACTTGCGGTAGGGCAGCAGCGACTGGTCAAACATGCGAATCAGCGTCGCCTCCTGCTTCTCGGTGAACTGCGGCGGCTTGCTGCCCGTGACAATGCTCCAGATCAGAATCTCGTGGTCGTAGTAATTGTTGAGCCCCACCGACTTGAGGATATTGCGCATGTGCTTGGGCCGCAGTTGGCGCGGGTCGTAGATCTGGCGCCGGAAGATCTCCGCCTTGACCGTCGCAAACACGAGTGGCGGGATGTTGGGCTCCTCCTTGGCCTGGCGCTGGCGCAGGCAGTCGATAAAGTGGTTACGCTTCTCATAGTGGAACGGCTCTGTGTAGTCAATGTCCATGCCGTAGAAGGACTCCTTGCAGCACGCTGCAATGTCGCGGCTAAAGCCGCACGCCTTGCAGACGGCAAAGCCGTCGCGCTCCTCCTTGGACCACTCGGCCATCCGGTAGCACTCGGGACACCACTCGGGCGATGCAGCCGCGCCGGCTGGGACTAGCGAGCCGAGGTGGCGCAGCTGCGCAGCCTCGTCGTTGGTCTTGAGCAGCTGCACAGCGGTCGCTGCTGCGCTCTTCCGCTTACCGCGGCTAAAGGGTAGAAAGGCTGGCCGCTCTGTCTCTGTTGCAGGGGTGGTCTCGAGGCTCGAGCGCAGCGTGAGCCGTACTCGCTGCTGGTCGAGCAGGTGATAGGGCGGCCGCGAGCAGGGCAACGCGGGCAGGTTTGGCGCCGAGAGGCACCAGGGCTCAGAGGGCAGTGCAGGCCGGCCGAGCTCCTGAAGCAGCGGCAGCGAGGCGAGCTGGAAGCTGAGCAGGCGCTCGGCGTCCTGCAGCGCCTCGATCTTGGCAATGCACTTGCGCATGCGCGTCTCAAGGGCCTCGCGGTAATAGGCGTACTGCTGGCGACGCAGTGTCTCAAGGTCGGCCTTGATGCGCTCGCGCGACTTGTGGTGCCGCGCAACGGTCGGGTGGATGGTGTCCGGCGGGCGCCGGTTCAGCTTCCACGGTTTGAGCAGGCCCTTGGTGTAGAACTCCTTGAAGCGCTGCTCAATGAGCTCGAGCTGGCTGCTCTTCTTCGCAGCGATCGCGGCCCAGTCCTCGCGTAACACAAGCTGCAGCTCGTCGTTGAGGATGGTCAGCTTCTGCTTCTTTGCCCGCAGCGCAGCGCTGTCCGCGCTCTCCAGCGCCTCGACAAAGCTATCATACTGCCGGTGCAGCGCCGGGTTAGCGGTCATCGGGAATTTTTCTGCACTCTACCTGAAAATGAAGGATGAAATTCTCTTCTACACAAAGCCCAAAGACATCAAGCCTTGGATTGAGCTCATCAAGCGCAACACTCGCACGCTGTGCGACAATATTGGTCCGACCTATTGGACCAATGTTGAAAAGGAGATTGATTCTCTGTACATTTACGGCAGGCCCATGAATCCGTACTCGCAGGGCTCAGAGCTCATCAAGGGGTTTTTGATAGGCAAGCACTATCCGGATCACGCGCACTTGCTGCTTGTGTGCGCTAAAACGGGCACACGGGGGATCGGCTTGCAGCTGATGGATCGATTCATTGCCGACGCCAAGGCTAGGGGGCTGCAGAGGGTGACTCTCGATGCGCTGCCTCAGGTGATTCAGTACTATCGCAAAAAGTATGGCTTTAAGCTCTCTAGACAGTGCGAGGAATCGCACGATGTCACAGAGAGGGTAATAGCGCTGGAAAGTCGACCTCCTTTCCGCTCAATGGACGATGCCTTTGAAGATCCTGAAATGGTGCAGCTGCTCAATCTCATCATCGACAGCGATTTGTCCGCAGACCCTGCCTGCAGAAAGCTTAAAGCAGCGGGAGATCCGGATTATTTGCGTGTCTGTAGCTCGAGTGGCTACTTTATGACACTCTGCTTGGACCAACCGAAAAAGCGAAAGGCCAGCCCCAAGAGTAGAGGGAAAAGAATTAAAGTGGCATGAGATAGTGATTTATTTCTTGGAAGTTAGCGTAACATTCAAGTGGCGCCGCTTGATGAGTTTGGCAACAGCGGCCTTGGCGACGTCAAGATGCTTTGGCGAGCGGACAAAAACGCGAACAATGTCCTCTTGATAGGTGGCCGGGAGAAGGCTGCAAATGTCGGAACGCTCGAGGCTGAATGTGCTGCTCACATTGGCCTTGCTGTAGAACTTGACCTTGCTCACTGGATTCTGCGTGCCCTTGCCAAAGTTGATGTGGCTCTTGTGCAGAATAATGTCTTGCGCAGCAAGGCCAGCACCAGTGGGCTGACAGTTGACAATCTCCTGGGCAGATAAACTGTTGAGCTCAGCGAGATGCTCCTGAGAGACGAGGAACTCTGCAGCCAGAGGGTAGAGATCGCGATTGTCCAAGCGGTTGAGGATGTCTCTGGCTGAAGAGAGCTCTGGCGCAGTGGATTGGCGGATGACGCCGAGCAGCGAATCAGTAAGGAGGTGGTAACGCGAGACATCTTGCGCCCACTCGGCAAGGCGCAGGTGGGAGTTGGCATTGGAGAACACATCAAACATCATGTGGTCGACGGTGCTGCTGATCCGGTGCTGATAGGCACGGCGGTGAAGCGAGAAGCGCGACATGAACAGCTCATAGATGTTCCAGGCCTCTTTTCTCAAAAAAGCAATATTCTTGCCAATGACGCGGCTGTGCTCCATCAAGCGGTTGCTCTGGAAGCTGCTCTTCAACCCGAGGTGGTGGCAGTCGCGCTCAATGTAGTCAAACTTATCAACGTCGATGCCAGTTTCGTGGTTGGCAACAATTTGCGAGAGCCAGGGCTTTTGGCGCACCACCTTGCCAAGCACAAGGTCCTGCACCATGCGAATGCTCGAGCGCTCCCAGTCCAAGTGACGAGTGTCGATGATGTGCTCAAAGAGCAGGCCACCCATGTGCTCGTGGTTCCAGTCCGCATGGCCGGCCTGGTGCATCCAGTGCTCAAACACGTGCGATTGCACGCTGTGCCCAATATCGTGCACTAGTCCAGCCGTTGTAACTAGGTTTTCGAGCTCCTCGCTAATCTCAAGTTCTGGCTGGCGGGTGCGGAACTGATGCACCCAGCGCTTGGCTAGATAGGCAGTGCCGATGCAGTGAATAAAGCGTGTTGACACGGCGCCAGGATAAACATATTGGCAGGTGCCGAGCTGCTTAATGTCGCGGAGGCGCTGAAACTGCGGCGTATCGATAATGTCAAACAGCTTCATGGGAAGATCAAAGCTGCCATGGATCGGATCTGTAATGTTTCTTTGCTGCGCCCAAAACTCGTCCTCCATTGCTCTTGGGTGTTGTCTGCTTCAAAATTAATTTGTAATTGATAACCAAGCAAGACCATGAACTCGGCAGCGTGGCTCGCGCTAAAAGAAAAGAAAAGATCGATGATGCGGAAGAGACAAGCTGCAAAAAATCAGCGTCAGTTTAAAAAAGATATGAAAGTATTCAACAAGGCAATTTCGAGAGGAGATGACGTCGTTTGGTTTCGGAATCATTCTCAATTCGGCCTGAGTAAAGCAGTTTACGACGAGCTAGAGTCACGAGGGTTCAAGATCAAATTTGGCGGAAAAGAGCTACGCCATGGCAGATACCTGGACAGCTCATATATGTTATCTGCGCTAAAAAGCTGATTTATTATTGTGTAAACAAGTCGGAGCCAATGGCCATGCTCTCTCGCAAAACTCCAACATTGATCCACATTGCGCTCAGGCTCAGAGGACTAGTGTCCAGAGCCTGCGCTACCCAAGAGGTGGCAGACAATTCATTTCCGCTCAGAGTGTTGGACCATGCCACCGAGAAAGCAAGCTGAGCGCGAGCATCGCAGGTAGTGGCTTTGCCAGAAATTGCATAGCCACCCTTGGCTGCTCGATCAGAGGAGAAGAAAAATCCAGACAGCTCGGCAGCTGCAGCAGTCCCCGTGCATGTAAGTTGCATGGACGAGCCCAATCCATTTTCATAGTACCCAGTAATATTGTTGGCAAGTACACCAGTTATCGCCAACAAAATGACCTTGAGCATTCTCTGTGGCTTGTTTTGCTTGCGAATTAGTTTTTGGAATGGGATGTCCTTGTTTAATCTGAAAGATTGGCGATCACACGACGCAGCAGCTTGTGCGTGTGCGGATCGATGCGGTGTTTTTTGGCTTTGCGGAGGATGGAGGCTGGCGCAGGTTGGCCGTTGTTGTAGTTGTGGTGTGGGTAGAGCTGCGACGACAGCTGCGCAGCGGTGAGATCGAGCGGCGCTCCGCCGTGCTCGGCTTGCAGCCAAAAGTGCAGCTGGTTATCGGGCATTGTCTCTTTGAAGAGAACCAGCGCGGTAGAACCGCTGCGATCGCGCCCATCCATCAGCAGCCAGTAGGCGACCGAAGCTGTTTTGCAGTGGCCAAACACGCGCAGGCCCAGCCGCGAGAGTCCGTGGCTGGCGCGGCCCTGCGACTTGATCGCACTGTGCTTGGCCCTGTAGTCGGGCCGCAGCATTTCTGGACTCAGGCAGCGCCAGATGAGCCGCATTCCCGCACCGGGATCGTTGGTTTCTAGCTCCCGGAATTGCTCAACGGCTTTGTCCAGACAGAGCATATATGTCTCTTTTTTCTCCTACTCTCTGGCCTACATTTTTTACACTTGCTTGCAGAGACGAACAACCACAGAGATGGAGATGGAAATGAAGCCTTTGCTGGACAAAGAGTCGTCCGATTCGAGCTCATCAGAGTTGTCCAGCTCTTCTAGCGAGGCAGGGGTGGCTGTGAAAAAGGACCCTGTTGCATTTTGTCCGAAATACTCGTTTAACCGTGAGAAGAAAACCTTGTGTTTGGACCTTGGCGATGGTTCGTTTCTCATGCTTTGGATTGAAGCTGTGCAAATGGACGTGGTAAATGGCGTCAAGACTCTGCGGGGCGATGCCATGCTGGATCTGGGAGAGAGGGGCAAAAAAGACTGGTGCGGATTCAAGGATCTGACCATCAAACTGGCCCCTTATGGTCCTCAAAGTATTGCTCCTGGCCAAGCTTTTCTGATTCCCAAGTGGTGGTACCAGATTGTAACAGACAATCGCAAATTGTCTAAATTTCTCACGGGACATCCCTTTCCTGTGCAATATCCTCTCAGACACCGCAGATTTCTGGAGAATGAGGCTTGGCCTGTTCCGGAAGAGCAGTGGAGCACGATACGAGATTTGCGCCTTGTGCTAGCCTAATAAACTTGTTTTACAACCACCAGAATGAGTGCCAGGCCAGACTATGCATCCATGGTGCGGGAAGCGATTGACTCTGGCTTTGTGCGGCCGCAGCTAGGGCACCTGGTGTTGCTGCTATGGCGCGACGCGCAGCACGCGAGCGAGTGGCAGGAGCGCCAGGCCGAGAGCAGCGCCGATTTGCGCGTCGTCACACTGGACTCCCAGAGTGTCCCTGAAATTACGCTGCCCGAGGGCCGCGATCGAAGCGCAGTCGCCTTTGTTGGCGCCGGACTAGGCAGCGCCGAAAATCTCAGTGACACTATTCTGAAATACTACATCACATTGGGCCACAAAAACTGAAATTAAATGTATTTCATGACATTTTTCTCATTGCTTGAGCAGGAGCTCATGGAAGAGACCACCAGTGAGAGTTGCAACAGCGGATGGCCAGCTCGAGGGCGCCTCTTGTTCTTCGAGCCTTAAGAATTTGATTGCCGCGCTGACGTGTGGGGACCACACCTCGGGTCGATGGAAGCGTGAACAAGAAAACAACAGCTGCCCACTGGCATCTTTGTACAGAAAAAGTGGCAAGCCATCCACTGTGCTGGGTTCAGGCACGAGAGAGCAACCAAACTCTGCAAAAAGCTTCTCCATGAGCTGGCAGCGCGCCGCGACGATCGGGTGCGCAAGGTCCAAGGGCGCTGCGTCCAGGTCGTTGAGTCGTGGATCGGACGACGACAGTACAGCAATGTTAAACTTTCTCTTGTAAAACACTGTCCACTGATCAAGAAAAAGGGTTGCAGTCAACGCCTCGATCTCGACAGCGCGTGCTTGCATCCATGCAACCACCTGCTCGACGATGCTCACGGCGACTTTGATTTCGAAAAAGGTCAAATGTGGCTTGTGCTTACTGACCACCCATCCTTTGGGAAATTTCAAAGCGGCTGCACAGTCAATTCGAGCTGGTATTTTAAATTGTATAAACTGCATTTGTCACTGAATAAGTTTTGAAAATTGAGACGGGAGATCTTGACTGTTGTGAATATTATTTCTTTGGATCGTAAGGAAATAAATATTATTTCATCAAAATAAATCATTTAAATAAAACTAGGGTCACCATAAATAGTTTTCCTTTGAAATTTCATGAAATTTTCCTGAAATAAAACTAGGGTCAGCATAAATTGTTTTCTTTCTGAAATTTCATTTCGAAATTCTGTTGAAGATAAGCTTCAAACCAAAAATATGCATTTTAAAAAAAGTTGGACTCAAAAATTTTGGTCGACCAAAAAATCTTCAAATGCAGTTTTGGATTGATGGACCTAACAAAGTTGACATGAAATTTCAGAAATAAAACTATTTAACGTGACCCTAGTTTTATTTCATGATATTTTCATGAAATTTCACAGGAAAACTATTTATGCTGACCCTAGTTTAAAATATAAGATTTATTTCAT
>Ga0315284_10000159_pt1 | contig 90507 bp, 93 predicted proteins | sample YL17G09_16_MG_FD_203696 | JGI IMG/M metagenome (GOLD analysis project Ga0315284, IMG submission 203696) | Sediment microbial communities from Yellowstone Lake, YNP, Wyoming, USA - YL17G09_16 | ecosystem: Environmental > Aquatic > Freshwater > Lake > Sediment | place: USA: Wyoming | collected... | reverse complement strand
TTCATGCTTACAAAATGGACAAACAACGTCGCCTCCCCCTCGGAGGCGTGGATTGAAACATCTCATCCAAAGAAATAGGCTCGTTGCTTGGTTAGTCGCCTCCCCCTCGGAGGCGTGGATTGAAACCACGTGATCGAGCTCGGCGCGGACCCGAGCTTTGCGTCGCCTCCCCCTCGGAGGCGTGGATTGAAACGATTTATACGAGTACGTATACGAGGACGGGGTCGCGTCGCCTCCCCCTCGGAGGCGTGGATTGAAACGTGGACGACAAAGCTGGAACTGCTGCACCAACAAAGTCGCCTCCCCCTCGGAGGCGTGGATTGAAACTTTGGAGTAGGTCTGTAAACCGTTATTCTTTGGGTCGCCTCCCCCTCGGAGGCGTGGATTGAAACCTGGGCAACAGCCTGGTGCCGAACGCCCACGGCGTCGCCTCCCCCTCGGAGGCGTGGATTGAAACCTGGGCAACAGCCTGGTGCCGAACGCCCACGGCGTCGCCTCCCCCTCGGAGGCGTGGATTGAAACATTCGTGCGGTTCAATTGCTTGTCACACAACAAGTCGCCTCCCCCTCGGAGGCGTGGATTGAAACTTGCCCTGCTGCAGAAAGAACGCCTCTGGTTGTCTTGTCGCCTCCCCCTCGGAGGCGTGGATTGAAACTTCTCGATTTGGATGAGTCGGTTGAAATGCCATCGTCGCCTCCCCCTCGGAGGCGTGGATTGAAACTCCCTCCCAGCTTTCCCCTTCCGCTCTTTCGGCGTCGCCTCCCCCTCGGAGGCGTGGATTGAAACCTATGATCTCAGGAAATATTTCAACCTCACGGAGTCGCCTCCCCCTCGGAGGCGTGGATTGAAACATTATTCTATGGGCATTGACAGGTCCACAATAGAGTCGCCTCCCCCTCGGAGGCGTGGATTGAAACATTGGCAACAAATCGCAACCCATCCCTGTAACCGGGTCGCCTCCCCCTCGGAGGCGTGGATTGAAACTCCACGCCACCGAGTCTGGCTCAGCCGGCAGGCGGTCGCCTCCCCCTCGGAGGCGTGGATTGAAACGATGATGGCAGTTTCCAGGTCGCCTGGCTCGAAGGTCGCCTCCCCCTCGGAGGCGTGGATTGAAACAGCGGGAGGTGTCGCCGACTTGCGTCCTTGCGCGTCGCCTCCCCCTCGGAGGCGTGGATTGAAACGCTGCCGCGTCTGTATCGCCCTCCGCCTGGGCAGGTCGCCTCCCCCTCGGAGGCGTGGATTGAAACGGATGAGTTGGCGACCATTGCCCGCAGGTTGAAAGTCGCCTCCCCCTCGGAGGCGTGGATTGAAACGGGAGACTCAGCTATCTTCGCCCGCAAGCCGTCCAAGTCGCCTCCCCCTCGGAGGCGTGGATTGAAACATGTATTATCGCTTGTCTATCCGAGGGGCGAGTCGCCTCCCCCTCGGAGGCGTGGATTGAAACCTTATCAAACATCTATCCACAGGACCTGCCATAGTCGCCTCTCCCTCGGAGGCGTGGATTGAAACCCTCGTCCGCGAACTACGCGGCAGCCCACTCACGTCGCCTCCCCCTCGGAGGCGTGGATTGAAACATGGGCGCGTTTGTCACCCTTCACCCGTCGCTGGGTCGCCTCCCCCTCGGAGGCGTGGATTGAAACTCGTCCTCGGCCACGGTCAGGGTTTTGCTTTTGGGTCGCCTCCCCCTCGGAGGCGTGGATTGAAACATGGTGACAAAACCATACCAAATCACCAACTTTTGGTCGCCTCCCCCTCGGAGGCGTGGATTGAAACTGCATCTCATCGGAGGAGATGCCAAGATCATCCGGTCGCCTCCCCCTCGGAGGCGTGGATTGAAACTTGATGTTGACCATCGCCGAGACGGCCGCCGTATGTCGCCTCCCCCTCGGAGGCGTGGATTGAAACCTGGCTAGCCTGCGTCTGCCTATCATGCCGGCGGAGTCGCCTCCCCCTCGGAGGCGTGGATTGAAACCAGGGCATCGCCTGGCTGCTGGCCATGACGCTCAAGTCGCCTCCCCCTCGGAGGCGTGGATTGAAACGCAGTTAAGCGCCATGCAAAAAAAGCAAGGCCAAAAAGTCGCCTCCCCCTCGGAGGCGTGGATTGAAACCAATGCCCTGTGCCAGTGCCAGGTCCCCTACCGCGTCGCCTCCCCCTCGGAGGCGTGGATTGAAACGCGCGGGCGGATTCTTCATCTTCCCGGCGGGAAAGTCGCCTCCCCCTCGGAGGCGTGGATTGAAACGGGGATCTGTGTGCGGGCTGACAGGTTATCGGGGCGTCGCCTCCCCCTCGGAGGCGTGGATTGAAACGTTGTCTTTGCGATTCGCTGGAAAAGTCGAATAGTCGCCTCCCCCTCGGAGGCGTGGATTGAAACATAAGTGGGGTGAGCGGATTGGAGTGAAGCTGTCGTCGCCTCCCCCTCGGAGGCGTGGATTGAAACAACCATGCCTGAGCTGCATCTTGACCGGTAAGTAGTCGCCTCCCCCTCGGAGGCGTGGATTGAAACAGGGAGGCCAGGCCCAGCGCAGCCTCGACGTAGGTCGCCTCCCCCTCGGAGGCGTGGATTGAAACACCCTCGGAGGACATGGGTTTTACCGAGACGATCGTCGCCTCCCCCTCGGAGGCGTGGATTGAAACGATCAGGTCGACCGTCAGGGCGTAACCGTTGAGTCGCCTCCCCCTCGGAGGCGTGGATTGAAACATCCATGTTGGCGCCCTCCTGAGGCGCATAAATAGTCGCCTCCCCCTCGGAGGCGTGGATTGAAACGCCTGCAGCCCACGTGGCGGTAGATGCATACATAAGTCGCCTCCCCCTCGGAGGCGTGGATTGAAACGGTGGATGCGTTTGCGGATGAGGTGACCAAAGTGTCGCCTCCCCCTCGGAGGCGTGGATTGAAACCAAATGGGGAGGGGAGAAAACGGAAGGTGGACACGTCGCCTCCCCCTCGGAGGCGTGGATTGAAACTCGGCCCAGATGGGCGCCAACCAGGCCCTGAAAGGTCGCCTCCCCCTCGGAGGCGTGGATTGAAACCCGAAGCCGATATCGGCGTGGCTGCCGAGCGCAGGTCGCCTCCCCCTCGGAGGCGTGGATTGAAACTCGCCGCCTCATACAATAGGGGTGGTAGCTGACGTCGCCTCCCCCTCGGAGGCGTGGATTGAAACCATCCCTTTCGGTTTTGGGCGTGGCCGCGGTGCCGTCGCCTCCCCCTCGGAGGCGTGGATTGAAACAGAGACCCCCCACATCTGGCCTAAATACAGCTCGTCGCCTCCCCCTCGGAGGCGTGGATTGAAACACCTGGTTCCAGGCGCAGACGGCCGCGGCCATCCGTCGCCTCCCCCTCGGAGGCGTGGATTGAAACAACACATAGTTGGGCGGCTTCGCCCAGGAGCAAAGTCGCCTCCCCCTCGGAGGCGTGGATTGAAACATGGTTGCCTCACAGCGTGTTCACGTTCGTCACGAGTCGCCTCCCCCTCGGAGGCGTGGATTGAAACAGCCAACTTGTGAACGCAAGAAGGCACCTAACGGGTCGCCTCCCCCTCGGAGGCGTGGATTGAAACCCGAAGCCGATATCGGCGTGGCTGCCGAACGCGGTCGCCTCCCCCTCGGAGGCGTGGATTGAAACTGGTAAAAGAATCAAAAATCCACAGCCTCGGCGTCGCCTCCCCCTCGGAGGCGTGGATTGAAACTCACCCAAGAGAAAAATTACTGACATATCGACGGTCGCCTCCCCCTCGGAGGCGTGGATTGAAACCCCTCATTATCTGATAAAATCAAGTCATGACGCAGTCGCCTCCCCCTCGGAGGCGTGGATTGAAACTTGCCTATTGCCGTCTTCCCGATCGAAACCACCGGTCGCCTGCCCTGAGCAAAGTCGAAGGGTGGTCGCTGTTTGCGGAGGAGTTTGTGCGGCGGGTAGGCAAGACCCTAAAGGTCTCCCCTTCGGGGACGATGTCTGAGACCTTTAAGGTCTATGAACAAGCACGTGAGGAGGCGCTGTCCTTTACGGAGGAGATTGTCCGTGTGGAGAAGGAAATTGACGAGAGGGTGAAGGGTTTATATGGACTGTGATACAATTGACTTACGAAAACCGTTCGATAAGGAGATGTAAGACATGTATGCCGCAACCATTTCATCCAAATATCAGGTCGTTATTCCGCGCGAAGTACGCGAGCAGTTTGGGTTAAAGCCAGGCTTGAAGTTAGTCTTCATTCCCTATAAAAAGACCCTGCGCGTGGTAGTTGTCCCGCCGATTGAAGAGGCGCAAGGGTTCTTGAAAGGGATTGACACAAAAATTGAGCGCGAAGAGGAAGATCGCGTATGAACGTAGTGGATTCTTCGGGTTGGCTGGAATATTTTGCAAAAGATGAAAACAGCGCATTCTTTGCGCCTGTCATTCAGGATATTGAATCTTTGGTCATCCCCACCATTAGCATGTATGAAGTCTACAAAAAGACCGTTTTACAGCGCGGTGAAGAGGAAGCCTTAAGCGCCATTGCCTGGATGTCCACTGGGAAAGTTGCAGATATGACGCAAGAGATAGCACTTGCCGCCGCTGTGCTATCGCTGGAATCCAAAATGCCAATGGCAGACAGTATCATCCTCGCCACAGCGCAGGCGAACAACGCGACCTTATGGACGCAGGATGAGCACTTCAAAGACATGCAAGGCGTAAAGTACATCGTAAAGAAGTAAATACGAATTATGCCTGCCCAGTCCACCAGCCGCAATCCGCTCGAACAGGTACGTCAAGACCTGACAGGTTTTATCGTGAGGTGTGATGATCAGACTTTCACTAACACGAGGGGACACGGTTAATTATGGCTCTGTGGACGTGTACACGCCAGGGTGAACCTGTCAGGTCTTATGAAATTAACGATCGGGTGAAGGGGTTGTACGGGTTGTAAGTTGTGATTGAATGTGTGTATCACATTTGATATACAGCCATCCAGGAGACAACCATGAGCAAAACTACCATGATCACCGCCCGCGTCGATCCCGAGTTAAAGCATGAAACCGAAAAAGTCTTGAAGGAATTGGGCTTGACCACCACCCAAGCCATTACCCTGTTCTTCAACCAGATCAACCTGAGAAAAGGATTGCCCTTCGCCATCGCCCTGCCCAACACGGAAACCGCGCAAGCCATTGAAGACGCACTGGCAGGCGTAAATCTGCATACGGCGGATAGCGTGGACGCGCTCTTTGAAGAACTGGGGGCATAATGCGTTCCATCCGCTATCTTGGGCAATTCAAAAAGGATTACAAGCGCATGGAGAAGCGCGGCGGCGCAGAAGATATGTTGCTCAAAGAGTCATATACTCGTGTTTATGAACATGGGATTTGGGGATTACTTCTGCGGGGTATTTCCAGTCTGCGCTTTCTTCTGGTTGAGTGCTTCCACGCTGACGCGGGCGGCGACCTGCTCGGCAATGGACGTGAGCGCCTGCGCGGCAGCCGATTGGGGCCGGGACACCACCAACGGTTCGCCGCTATCGCCGCCGACCCTTACTGATAATTCCATCGGTACCGCGCCCAGGAAGGGGCCCTTGGCGACGCGGGCCAGGTCCTCGCCGCCGCCCGCGCCGAAGAACTCGCCGCGCATATTCTCGATGACGCCCAGGATGGACACTTCCAGGGTCTGGAACATGCTCAGGCAGCGGCTGGCATCCTCCAGCGAGACGGCCTGCGGCAGCGTCACGATGACCACGCCGGAGAGCGGCAGCATTTGGGCCAGGGAAAGCGAGGCGTCGCCTGCGCCAGGCGGTCAGTTTTCTCAAATCCAAAAACGAGATTCCGGTCAATTGGAATCAATTGTTTTGGGATTTACTGAACTGGGACAATGAAGACCGCCGCGTGCAAAAAGAGTGGGCCAAAGCTTTCTGGGGCCGTGCCCAGGCCAACGAAAAACCGCCAGAACAATCCGGCGGCCAGTAGTGGCGCCCATTATCTTTTTCAAGATGAAAGCAGGTGTTGCTGTGAGCGAGGCTTATCCTTGCAGCCAGTCTATCAGGCGCTTTTTGACGCTGCTTAACCGTTCGGCAGAAATCTCTCCCAGGAGCGCATTAATAATGGCTGTTTCGATGCTGGCCAGCCGCGATAGGCGAATGACCGAACGGGTTTTCAGCCCGCTGGCGGTGAAATCGGCTTCTGTCGTTTCGACGATTTCGTCAAAGGCGGGGGCTGACCTGGTATGGGCGTGAGGTGATCATCGCCAGCAGCAAGTCGGCGTGGCGACCAGCTGCAATCGCAAGCACCAGGGCAGGGCGCAGTTTTCCGGCCTGCAAATCGGCCTGCGGAAAACGCACCAGAACCACATCACCGGGTTTCATGGATGATACACCTCGCGGGCGTCTTTCAACGAGTACTCGCCCTCGTCGTGTTCGGCGCCATCCTCTTCACGGAAGAACTGCTGCAAAGCGAACTCCTTCCACTGCTGATCGCTCCAGTCTTCGTAAATGGGCGCTGCCTTCTGCTTTGCCGCGAGAAACAGGGCAAAATCGGCAACCTGCCCGACCAGTTCATCCGGCAGGCGATCAATTTGCTCGTGTAAACGGTCACGCATCACTACTGCGTTCATTTTGTAACCTCATTCCAGACGATAGCGCATCGAACTTTCTTTGCCTATTCTAACACGTTTCAAATTCTGTTTCACCCTCACCCACCCTCTCCCATAGGGAGCGGGAGAAACCTGAAAGGATACCACCCCATGTTTATCGAACTGCACATCCTGCAAAACTTTGCCCCATCCAACCTCAACCGTGACGATACCGGCAACCCCAAAGATACCGGGTTCGGCGGCGTGCGAAGGGCGCGCATTTCCAGCCAGTGCATCAAACGCGCCATCCGCCACGAGAAGGTTTTTGCTGAAAAAATCATCGTGGAATCCGGCGTTCGCACGCGCTGGCTGGCCCGCGCCGTCTCGGAAAAGTTGGAAAAGGCCGGTAAGCCATAAGAAGAAGCGGATACCCTGGCTATTGCCTTTGCCAAAGAGCTTCTGGGCGATATGGACAAGAAAGAGCCGCAGCGTTCCAATATTCTGGCTTATGTGGATGCCGATGAAATCCAAACCGTTGTAGATGGCCTGCTGGCTGGCGGTGAGAGCGCCATCCCCGAGGTGGTTAAAAAACTGGCCAAAACCATGGGCGAATTTACCAGCGCCCCCGATGTAGCCTTGTTTGGCCGTATGCTGGCGCGCAAGCCTACTACCATCATTTTGGATGCCGCCTGCCAGGTATCTCATGCCATTTCCACTCACCGTGCGAGCATGGATATGGACTTCTTCACTGCGATGGATGATCTGAAAACTGATGATGAGACCGGCGCGGGGATGATGGGCGTGATCGCCTTCAACAGCGCCTGCTTTTACCGCTATGCCCGTATTGATTGGGAGCAGTTGGTGAGCAACCTGGGCGGCGACAAGGCGGCGCTGGATAACTGTCCCCACACACGTGGGGGTGAACCTGCCTTGACTCTATTCCACCTTGATGGAAGGCGCCGGTCCCTGGTTGAGCGCCTCCACGCTGATGCGGGCGGCGACCTGCTCGGCAATGGACTTGAGCGCCTGCGCGGCAGCCGATTCGGGCCGGGATACCACCACCGGTTCGCCGCTATCGCCGCCGACCCTTACTGATAATTCCATCGGCACCGCACCCAGGAACGGGACTTTGGCGACGCGGGCCAGGTCCTCGCCGCCGCCCGCGCCGAAGAACTCGCCGCGCATATTCTCGATGACGCCCAGGATGGACACTTCCAGGGTCTGGAACATGCTCAGGCAGCGGCTGGCATCCTCCAGCGAGACGGCCTGCGGCAGCGTCACGATGACCACGCCGGAGAGCGGCAGCATTTGGGCCAGGGAGAGCGAGGCGTCGCCCGTGCCGGGCGGCAGGTCAATGATGAGATAATCCAATTCGCCCCACTCCACCTCGGCCAGGAATTGGCGGATGGCGGAATTGAGCATCGGGCCGCGCCAGATGAGTGGCTGGCCGGGCTTGACCAGGAAACCCATGGACATCAGCTTGACGCCATAGGCCTGCGCCGGGATGAGTTTGTTGTTTTGCGTACCGGGAATATCATGGATGCCCATCATGGTGGGGATGTTGGGGCCGTAGATGTCGGCGTCCATCAACCCGACGCGTGCGCCGGTCTGCGCCAGGGCGATCGCCAGGTTGGCGCTGACGGTGCTCTTGCCTACACCGCCCTTGCCGGAGGCGACCGCCACCGCATTGCGGATGGGCAAGTTGAGCAGGCCGCGATTGCGGCCATCGTTTGGAACGTTGGCGTCCATTTTAACATTGACAGACTTGACGCCAGGGATGGCCATCACGGCCTCACGCGCCTGTTTTTCGATGGTGCCTCTGAGCGGGCAGGCGGGGGTAGTCAGCATGAGAGTGAAGTTGACCGCGTCGCCCTTGATTTCCAGGTCACGGATCATGTTCAGTGTGACCAGGTCACGGTGCAGTTCGGGTTCCTGGACTTTGCCCAAGGCCGCCAGAATGGATTCGGGGGAAATGTTTTTTGGCATGGTTACCCTGTATTGACGAGTAATTCTACTTCTTCGTGGCGCGACATTTATATCGCATTACAGCCCAATTCGGACTCCGTTCAGGTTGAACAGTTACCTTTCTTCTGCAAATACTGTTCTACTTCGGTTCTTGCCGCCTGGAACTGGCCAGACAGTTCTTCGTCCGTGCCGCGGAAACGCTTGAGCGACTGTTTGGCGCAGGTAGTGCAGCCGTGCATGGCACGGTACGAGTCGGCGTTACAGGTGTCACAGTTGCTCATGCGCGCCATCGTCAGGATAAAGGCCATCTGTTCGGGGCTATCTGACCCAGCCTCGACCACACCGGTGACCAGGTCTCGCCAGGCCGCCCCGCGCATTTCCCGCAGAGCAGGGATCGCACGTGGAGGAAAGAGCAAATCCGTGTCGGCGTTGTACAACTTCTATTCCACCTTCCTGGCGCGGGCGGCCTCTTTGGCGGCGCGGGCTGCATTCTCGCGCGCCGCGTTGACCGGGCGGATGTCTTGGTAATATTTTACCGGTTTTGACAGGACTTCCTTATCGAAAATATAGCGCCTGTAGGAGGCCAGTTCATAATCATGGTCCATCTTGATGGCGTCGAATGGACAGTATTCCGCGCACAGGCCACAATTCATGCAAATGTCCGCATCAATGTAGAATTCGGCGGGATCCGGGATGGGCCGGCCAGTGGCTGGGTCCGTCGAGCGGACGATCCAGATGCACTGCGGCGGGCAGACCTTGGCGCAGATGCCGCAGGAGGTGCAGCGCAGGTTCTTTTCGCCGTTCGGCCCATCGTCATAGACCAGGAACGGAACGAAACGAAATTCTTCCGGGACGGGGATTTTCTCTTCCGGATATTGGACGGTGAAGATGCCGCGCGCGTCCTTGCTGGCGCGGTGGGCGATGCCTTCGTCGGTGCGGTAGCGCTTGCCCAGCCAGGCCAGGTCGTCGAGATAGGTTTCGGCGAATCGTTTGAGACTGACGCCGAGGCTTTTCAGAATACCTTTACCATACATGTCCGTTCTCCTGTGCCGCGTGCCACGTGTCGGGCGCCATATTACTTCTGAACCTGGTACTTGACACTGGGGCACTCGATACGCTCTTACCGATCCACTTCGCCGAGCACGATATCAATCGAGCCGAGTACGGCAACCACGTCGGCGATTTTCTGCCCAACGCACATGGGGCCGAACGCCGTCAGATTGATGAAAGACGGGGCGCGCACGTGGTAACGCCAGGGGTTTGGTTTGCCGTTCGAGACGACGTAGAAGCCGAGTTCGCCTTTCGGACCCTCGACTCGTCCATATGCTTCTCCGGCTGGGACGCGCACCTGGTAGGCAGGTTTCAATGCCTTGACCGCTCCTTCCGGGATTTGCCGGGTAGCTTGCTGGACGATGTGGATGCTCTGGCGGATTTCGTCGAAGCGCACCATCAGCCGGTCATAGATGTCGCCATGTTGGCGAGTACACACATCGAACTCGAAGCGGCCGTAGATGCTATAGGGTTCGGCCCGGCGCACGTCGTAGGGAATGCCGGAAGCGCGCAATAACGGACCGGCGGCGGAATAGCGGATGGCGTCTTCGGCGGTCAGCACGCCCTGACCGATCCCGCGCGAACGGACGATCTCGTTCTCACTCAGGAAACGATCGAGTTCGTCAATCTTGCGCGGCAGACGCTCGAAGAACAGCTCTTTGATTTTTTGGAGCGTTCCTTCCGGAAGGTCGCGCGCCACCCCACCGAAGCGGAAGTAATTGCACATCATGCGTGAGCCGGCTACGGCTTCGAAAATATCCAGGAGTAGCTCGCGCTCTTCCAGGGCATACAGCATTGGGGTAAAGTACGCGCCCAAGTCGTTGAGCAAAGCGCCGATGGCCATCAGGTGATTGGCGATACGGGTCATCTCGGCCATCATCACGCGGATATACTCGGCGCGCTCCGGCGGCTTGACGCCCATCAGCTTCTCGACCGCTAGCGCATAGCCGAAGTTGTTGCTCATGGACGAGAGATAGTCCAGGCGGTCGGTGTAGGGCATGTTCATGATATAGGTGTTGCGTTCGCCAATCTTCTCATGATTGCGGTGCAGGTAGCCCATCACCGGCTTCAGGCTGACGATGGTCTCGCCGTCCAGGATGACGGCCACCCGGAACACGCCGTGCGTGGACGGGTGTTGCGGGCCTATATTGACGATGATGTGGTCGGTGTCCAGGCCGGTTTCTTCTTTCTGGTACATTCGCAGGGATTCGTAAAGAGCCTTTTCTGGATCGAACGTCTGGATTTCGGGATCGAATCCTGCGGGATAGGCGATATTATCATCGAAGCGATTCTTGCTCTCGGCCTGGAAAATTTTGCCTTCCGGCCAGCGGGCTTTCAATGGCTTGACTTCCTCTTCGAAGTAAGGTTCGTGCCAGTCTTTGCGTAAAGGATGGCCGGCGAAGCCTTCCCACATCAGGATGCGGCGCAGGTCGGGGTGGCCGGTAAATTGGATGCCGAGCAAGTCCCAGGCTTCACGCTCCTGGAATTCCACACCGGGATAAACAGACACCAGCGAGGGGATTTCCACCACGTCGGCGCGCGGGACCTGGACCTTGAACACCACGCCCGGGCCGCCGGTGGTCTTGTAGGCGTGGTAGACGACTTCCATCTTTCCTTCGGGCAGATAATCCACGCCGGTGACCGAGGAAAGGTAATCGTAGCCGAGTTCGTCACGCAGCGTTGAGGCGACTTTGACCAGCTTATCCTTGTCTACCAACCAGCCAGAATAACCGGGACGGGTATCTGGACTGACCGAGTCTGGGAAGCGGGCCGCCAAGTCGGGGCCGCTGCCGGGAGATTGTTGAGCGGTTGGGGTAGGTGCGGGCGTCGTCATATCCTAAGCCTTCTCACCGTTCCTGATCAGGTCAATCTTGCGTGGGTCAATCAGGTCCGGGCCGAGCATCGGGATGGGGATTTCGGCCTGGTCGGGGCCCTTCTGGTACCAGCGAGCCTTTTTGATCGATTCACCGCTGATTTTTTCCTGGATCTTCATCAAACCATTGAGCAGGGCTTGCGGGGTGGGCGGGCAGCCAGGGACGTAGACGTCCACCGGGATGAATTTGTCCACGCCGGAGACGACGTTGTAGCCTTCCTTGAACGGTCCGCCACCGGAGGCGCAGGCGCCCATTGCCAGCACATACTTCGGCTCGGGCATCTGGTTATACAAGCGCACGATGGTGGGGATCATTTTCTTCGTTACCGTGCCGGAGACAATCATCAGGTCGCTCTGGCGCGGGGACGGGCGCATGATCTCCATCCCGAAGCGGGCCAGGTCGAAGCGGCTGGCGGCGGTGCAGATCATTTCGATGGCGCAGCAGGCCAACCCGAACATCATCGGCCAGACAGAGGCGCTCCGACCCCAGTTGTAAATCTTGTCGAGGCTGGAGATGGCGACCTGTCCTTGCAGTTCAGGCGGAATTTCGAAAGCGGGGGAATTGAGTTCGTTCGGATTCATCAGATCTCCAGTTATCAACCAGTAATATCTTAGAGAGCATTTTGTAATTCAGATTCACCAGCGATACCCTGACGGGTACACGCAAACAGAGTGAACAAGGTTTTTGGGCTTCTCAGTCTTTAAAAACCAGCCTGGCGCCGTTTTTCAGACCATTGACGTTGATCTCTATTCGTCGCCGGTTGAATTTTTTAAATTTTAAAATACTTTCTTACGAGACAACGGGTGGATTATAGTCCCGCCAGGGAGGCGCGTCAAATTAATTATGCAAATATATATTTGCAATAATAGTATAATCGTCTTATGCGCCCGACCACCCGTTTACGCATCCTGGACTACCTGCGAAAGCGCCAGACGGCTTCCGTCCGTGAATTGAGCCGCGCCCTGGCGATGACCGGAGCGAATATCCGCCATCATCTGGTGGTCCTGGAGTCAAATGATTTGATCGAGGTCATCAACCAGCGACGGGAAGGGCGGGGGAGACCGGTGAATGTCTATGGCCTTTCGCGACGGGTGCTCGGCGACGGGTTGGACGAACTGGCAGGGGCGATGTTCGACGTCTGGCTGAAGGACGCGGCGGAGGAAGTGCGGGAAGCAGGTCTCAGGTCCGTCGCGCGGCGACTGACGGGGAAAAACCTGCCGACCGCGAACATCCCCGTTCCCCAACGCTTGGCCTTGGCTGTTGGCCGGCTGAATGAACTGCATTATCAGGCGCGTTGGGAGGCGAGCGCCGCCGGGCCGCGCATCTTGTTGGGGCATTGTCCGTATGCGGAAATCATCAGCCGCTATCCCGAACTGTGCCGGATGGACGCCTACTTGCTGGAATTGCAGCTTGTCCTGCCGGCGCGCCAGACAGCCAAACTGGAACGGAGTGCTACCGGCCTGCCTCAATGTGCGTTCATCGTGGGGTAGATGCTTTTCTTTTCGTTGCCCTTCGAGTATAGTTGGCGGTACGTTTTTCCCGCTGGAGGCCAAGCGGGAAAGGTTCGGGTGATCGACTCGCTTAACCTTTCGACCGGCGTTGGCCTGCTGGTGCTGCGCGCCGCCGAACTGCGCGATCAGGGTCTTTCTGCAGAGCAGATTTAGAATGCACTATTAAAATCTGTGTCGAAGGTACGCACCTCTTTTATCATTGATACGATGGAATATCTTTACCAGGGTGGGCGCTGTACGGCGCTCCAGGCTGTTGCTGGAGTGTGTTGAAGATTCACCCTGTCATCGGAGTTCATCTGATGCTGGACGATTTCGAATCCCACCTGCCCGAACTGGACCGTGGGCGTGTCTTCGTGACCACGACCAATGATGATGAAGAGGATGTGCAATTCCTGGTAAATGAGGTCAAACGGGTTGCCACTCCGGAAGATATCCGCGTAACGAAGGCGGGGAGCGTGGTCTCCAGCCACTGCGGCCCGGGGACGGCGGGAATTTTGTATTTTGTGAAGTAGAAGATGTGGTGGGAGAATCCTACACCTTATGGGTCCTGTTCGGGCGGGGTTGGTGAACGAACCACAAGCATGGATAGAAAAATCCCCGGCTGAGAAACCGGGGATTTTCGGTTTGCTATCCCATCTCCACGAGGATCTCATTGATCGTCCCTGCTTTCTGCAGCGGCACCGGATCCTGGAGCGGTTTCCCATTGAGGGTAATTGACTTAACGCCCTTCTGCACCCCGTTCGGGTTCTTCACCGTGATGTTATACACTGCCCCGCGCCACTGACGGGTGATTTCGAATTCTTTCCAATCCGGCGGGACGCAGGGATCAATCGTCAGCCCATCGTAGCCGGGGCGCACACCCAAAATCCAGTGCGTGACGGCGTGATAGGCCCAGCCGGCTGAGCCGGTCAGCCAGGGATGGCGCGCCCGCCCGTGGGCGGTGTGGTCGCGTCCCATCACGAACTGGCAGTAGGAATATGGTTCGGCCTGACGGATCTCGATCAGGTCGTTCTGGTTGTAGGGCAGGGTCGAGTCGTAGAACTTCATGGCCCGGTCGCCGCGCCCGAGTTTACACTCGGCGACAATTGCCCAGGGATTCGGGTGGCTGAAGATGGCGGCGTTCTCCTTGATGCCCTTGTAGACGCGCGTCACGTAGCCGATGTCGTCGTCGGGCTTGGAGAAGGCCGGCCAAAGCAGGTGGATGCCGTACTTCGAATACAGGTGCTTGTCCACCGAGTCCATGCACTGACGGCCGCGTTCGGGTGAGGCGGTCTCCGAGAGTACGGCTAGCGAGTTGCTTTCCAGGAAGATTCTGCCTTCCTTGTTTTCGTGTGAGCCGATCTTGATGCCCTTGCGGGTGAAGCCGCGCAGGTACCATTCGCCATCCCAGAGATTTTCTTCACACGCCTTGCGGACCTTATCGGCCATGCCGGTATATTTCTTTACATCATCCGTGCGGCCCAGGAATTGCGCCGCTTCGATGAAGTTAACCAGCGCCCAGTGATGCAGGAAGGAGACCATGGCGCTCTCGCCGCCGCCCAGGTTGAGGCAGTCATTCCAGTCGGCGCGCAAGCCCAGGCAAATGCCGGTCTTGCCGATCTGCTCGGCGGAGAAATCCAGCGAGCGCTTGAGATGCTCGTAGACGCTCGCCTGGCCGCCGTCGGCAAAGGGGGCAACCTGGTCGAAGAAGGCCAGGTCGCCGGTCTCCTTGACGTACTCGCAGACCGAGGCGATGATCCACAAGGCGTCGTCGGAGCAAGTATCTTTCAGTCCGTGGATGATGTCGGCCGGGCTGGGGGTCGGGACCACGGTCGGCAATCTGACGCCGGGGAGTTTCGCTTCCTTGGGCTTGAACACTTCCGGGTCGAACAGGTGCAGTCCGTAGCCCTGCTGCACCTGGCCGTTAAACAACTCTTCCATGCGTTGCTTGACCTTGGCCGGATTGGTGTGTGGCACCGCCATCACGTCCTGGGAGGTATCGCGATAGCCCAGGCCGGTGCGTCCACCCACCTCGATGAACGAGGCGAAGCGCGACCAGACCACACAGGTCTCAGCCTGATATAAAGTCCAGGTGTTGACCATGCTGTTCAGGCCAGGGTGGGGGGTTTTGCACTGGAGCATGTCCAGTTTCTCCTGCCAATAGGTTTTCAGGTCGGCGAAGGCGGCATCCACGGTGGTAGGGTTGCTATATTTTTTGCGTATAGCCAGTCCAGCTTGGCGCGATCCGACGCCCAGCATGAAAACCAGACGAGTTTCCTCACCGGGTTTCAGGATCAGGCGTTTGTGCAGCGCGCCGCAGTGATTGCTACCCAGTTCGGAGGAACCAAAGCACTCGCCGTGCGCCACCGCCGCGGGGTCCGTTTCGGTGTGGTAGCTGCCGAGGAAGGAGTCGCGCAGGCAGTCGTAGGAATCCGGCTTGAAGGAGGCGGTCATGTAATGGAATGTCCAGGGCTCGTAGAAGAAGTCGTACTCGATGACTCCATCCTGGTAACTCGAACCGCTGGCGTAGAGCGACATCTGCAGATTCTGGTTATCAATCTCGATATGGTGGTAGGAAAACTCAACGTACGAGAAGACGGACAGACGACGAGGTTTCTGGGAGCCGTTACGCAAGTGCACGTCCCAGAGCTCCACATCGTCCTCGATCGGGATGAAAATCAACTGGCTGGCCTGGATACCCTGGTAGTCACAGGCGAACCTGGAATACGACAATCCGTGACGGCACTCGTATTTCGCCTTGGATAAATCCTTGCCGGTCGGCTGCCAGGAAATCGTCCAGAATTCGCCAGTCTCATCGTCGCGAATATAAAAATAGTGACCGGGTCGGTCTAGCGGGACGCCGTTCTGGCGAAAGCGGGTGATGCGGCCGTGCTCGGCGGATTTATAGAAGGAGTAACCCCCGGCGTTGTGAGAGAGCACCGTGCACAGGTCCCGTACACCGAGGTAATTGGTCCACGAGACAGGGATGTCGGGGCGTTCGATTACGTATTCGCGGTTTTTGTCGTCAAAATAGCCGTAACGCATGGCAACTCTCCAATTATTGATTTAAACACAAAGGACACGAAGGACACAAAGGATTAATAAACCATTCTTTTGATGCCGTCTTTTAGATGGGGAATGTTGAAATTGATCAGAAAGCCGAGGCGGACGCCGCTCAAACGCAGGTAGGTCATAAGCTGGGCTTCGTAAACCGGATTCATATTCTCGACAGATTTTAGTTCTACGATAACGCTCTTTTCAACAAGCATATCCAGTCGCAACCCTGACTCGAGTGTGGTTCCATCATAGATGATTGGAAGGGCAACTTGTGTTGCTACAAGCAAGCCGCCCTTCCGAATTTCATATGCGAGTACCGTTTCATACACCGATTCAAGTAACCCCGGCCCGAGCGCGGTATGGACCTTGAAGGCTGCGTCAAGTACTGCCTTCCCGACGAGTTCCACTTCGGGCGCTATGGGCAGGAAAACCTTCTTGGGCTGATTGCTCATAACCCTTGGTGTCCTTTGTGTCCTTCGTGTTTAATTCTTTGTCGCACATAATTGTTTCAACCAGTCAATCAATTCATGCGCCTTCTCGGGTGAGTCGGCCTCGACCATCAGGCGCAGCACCGGCTCGGTGCCGGAGAAGCGTAGCAGCGCCCAGTTGTCGTTTTCGAGCAAGACTTTCGTCCCATCGAAATGGGTGACGTTGACAACCGGGTATTTTCCGATTGCCGTGATGGGTGATTCTTTCAGTTGCTTCGGGATGGCGACACGCATCTCGGGCGTGGCGGGGATGTTCAGTTCGGCGCTATACAGTCGTCCGGAAACCTTCCAGGCTTCTGCCTGAATCTCGGAAATGCGTTTTCCGGTGCGTGCCAACATCTCGACCACCAACGCGCAGGCGAAGATACCGTCCTTGCCCAGGATGTGACCGCGCACGGTCAGCCCGCCGCTGGACTCGCCGCCCAGCAGGGCGTTGTGTTCCACCATGCTGGCCGCGATATGTTTGAAACCCACTGGGACCTCGTAACTCTTTTCCCCGAACCTGGCCGCCATCCGATCGAGCATGTGGGTGGTGGCCAGGTTGCGCACCACGCCGCCGCGCTGTCCCTTGACCTCGTGCAGGTACCAGTAGACCAGCAGGAGCAGGTCGTTGGTGGAGATGTAGCGGCCTTTCTCATCCACAATAGCGACGCGGTCGGCATCGCCATCGGTGGCCAGGCCCAGGTCGTAGTGGCCTTCTTCCAGGTCGGTGATGAGCAGTTGCAGGGCTTCCAGGTCGGGTGCCGGGGAGCGCCCGCCGAAGAGCGGATTGCGCCGCTCGTGGATGAAGGTGACCCGGCAGCGCGCCTCGGTCAGGATGATGCCGAGCGTCAACTGGCCGACGCCGTACATCGGGTCCACGATGACCCGCAAGTTGGCCTTGCGGATGACCTCCAGATCAATCATTTTTTCGACCGCGTCCACGTACTCGTTGGTCATGTCGCGGCGTTGTACAATGCCAGCTTCCCCTGCCAGGTCGAGGTCAAGTTTAACGATGTTGTTGGCAGTAAGACTATTAGTCTCGGCTGTAATTTTCTGGGTCTCCTCATCGAGCAGCAGCGAACCGTCGCCACGGAAGACTTTCAGTCCGTTCCACTCCGGCGGGTTGTGGCTGGCGGTAAAGACCAGTCCGTAGGCCGAATTCAGCAAGGCAGTGGCATAGGTGACGAGGGGAGTGGGCGCATCTTCGGAGAGCAGCGTGACCTGGATGTTGTTCCCGGCGAAAACCTCGGCGGCGGTCTCGGCGGCCCGGTCCGAGAGGAAGCGGCGGTCGTAACCGATCAGTACGCCACGTTTTTCCCGACGTTGACGGGTAATTTCGTTTGCCAGCGCCTGACTCAGCCGCCGGACGTTGTGCATGGTGAAACCCTCGCCGATGACAGCCCGCCAGCCGCCGGTCCCGAAAGCGACCTGGTCTTCTGCTTCCGGGTGATGTGGACGGAAGAGCCGTTTTTGCAGGATGAACTCAGCGTCCACCAGGTCCTCGGCGGTGTTGATACCCTGGACTTCGTCCTGGTCGTAAGTCTGGTAACTCTCCACCAGAAGACCAGAATGGACGAGTTGATGGACGCAGTCGGTCAGCCGGTGACCGCCATAAACGGGTGAGAGGGGAAGTTTTTCCAGCGCCGGGAAAATGGTATCGGCGCGCACTACGTAAGCGCCGATATTCAGTTCGCGTATTTCCCGGATTGTCTCGGAGGCGTCAGCAGCTTCGATGATATCCACGATTTGACCTTTGGCGTCTCGGATAATGCGCCCGTAAGGATACAGCCGGTCAACCACGGCGCTCAATAGGGTTAATTGTGCTTGGCGCAAATGATGCCGGTTAAGCAGCCCGCGGATAGAATCGGAACGGAATAGAGGTGTATCGCCATACAGAATGAATAGGTCACCGTGGAAGTCTTTCAGCAATGGTTTAAGCTGAAGCACCGCATGAGCTGTGCCGAGTTGTTCTTCCTGGCAAATATATTGATATCCCTGCCCGAGATGAGCGCGCATCTCTTCTTCATTACATCCGACTACGATATATAAATCTTCGGGCGGGACCAGTTGGAGGGCGTTCTGGACAACATAGTCAATGACTTTGCGGTTGCCAAGGTTCCTGAGAAGGATGGTCTGGACATCCGTTGAATCAGACTCTTTCCCGGCGGCAAGGATAACGACTTTTAATTCTTGGTTGGAGACTGTTTTTTCTGGCATGGAAAATCTCGCGTGGAATGGCTGGCGAGAATATACTGCTTTTTATGGCACTCGTCAATGAAACAGGAAGCCTGCCGAAGATTTTTGGCAGGCATACGAGACTCATTTAGCGCTCTGGTCTCTGAAAAATGTCTGAGGCTTCTGGATATGTCCGATTCCGATCACCCGTCCGTCAATGTCTTCCAGCGCAAATTCGTAATTCCCGTAAGGCGTCAGGCCCAAGGGCTGCACAATATTTGCGCCTCGCCCCTGGACCTCCGCATAGATAGCACATACTGCTTCTTCCGCATTCTCTGGAACGAGATAGGCATCAAATCCCGCGCCGAAGTTGGCGCGATTGGAGCGCACCTGTCCGTATTTAGCCTGAACCAGGATGATTTCGACCGCATCCCTGTACAGCGCGGCAAACTTTTCGACATGCTCGTAATGTTCCACTACGCGGAAACCAAGCACCTCTCGATAGTAAGCAGCCGTCTTCTCGATGTGCTCCGTTACGAAGACTATTGCGCAACTGTTCAGCCTTGCCTCGCTCATGCCTGCTTCTCGCTATTTCTCGATAATTGTGACACTTTCCATCGCATCGCCGGGGAAGCCGGGATTCCGTTGGGGGTCGCGCCGTGTGAGGCCATTGACCACACCCATGCCAGTGATGACCTGTCCAAAAATCGTGTAGTCGCTCTCGGATAGGCCTACTGGCCCAAATGTGATGAAAAATTGGCTGCCGTTGGTGTTCAGTCCGGCATTGGCCATGGCGACGACTCCGGCTTTATCGAAGGTCAGGTCATTTTTTTCGTTGACGAATTCATACCCTGGCCCCTCCATGCCTGAACCGGTCGGGTCGCCGCCTTGCGCCATAAAACCATCTATCACACGGTGGAAGGTGACGCCGTTGAAGAATCCCTTACGAGCGAGGAAGACAAAACTATTCACCGTATTGGGTGCCTTATCGGGGTACAACTGGATGACGAACTCACCACCTTTCACCATTTTGACGGTGGCAAAGTATTGTTTATCTACGTCAATTTGCATGGGCGGTGCAGCATCAAATTGCATGGCGATCACAGTCGGCGGGACCTGCCCCGCTTCTGCTTTGGGTTGCCGGGCAGATATCACGATCCAGATGATGGCGGCTATAGCCACAATAATGACGCCTATGGTGATAACTTGATTGTAGACTTTCCGGTTTACCCTGCGGTGACGTTGGATGGTTTTTGTCAAGCGTTTCTTTTTCGACATGCTTATCTCCTTTTTGATTATGCCGTAGTGTCCATTTTACTGCTTTTTTTGCAGATACCACGCAAATTACGAGATTCTTCACTCCCTGCGGGAACTCACATTGTCCTGGTATCCTTTCGGGAGGATGACATGCAAGAAATGTCAAGCCCACCGGATTGGCCGCTCTCGAGAAATAACCTCTTGTTACTCTCCCTTGAGTGCGCTATAATGCCCCGTCGGTCTAAGAGTAAAAGGAAAAAGAAAGCATGCCTGTCTACACGTATCGTTGTGACAACTGTGGTGTACAGTTCGAAAAACAGCAGTCGTTTAGTGACCAATCGCTCGTCCGCTGCCCGGAGTGTGGCAAGAAGGCGCTAAAGAAAGTCTATCAGCCGGTAGGGATTGTATTCAAAGGCTCCGGCTTCTATGCCACTGACCATCACTCGCCTTCGGGGCAATCCTCCAAGAAAGAAGAGAAGGAAGAGAAAGAAGAGAAAGAAGAGAAGAAGGAAAGCGGCGAGAGCAAAGATTCGGAAACGAAGGCTGAAAAGAGTTCCGATAAGAAAGAGGATGGCGGGAGCAAAGAGACGACAACGAAACCTGAGAAAAGCTCCGAGACGGAAGAGCAGCCAGAATAATGACGATCGAACTTGAAATTACTCATTTTTTTGAGCAGGTCGAAATTCCAGAAGACGAAGTCGAGCGCTTACTAAAGATTGCTTCTTGGCAAATCATGCCGCAGTTTCCCCATCCGGGCAGAACGGCGTGGCATGTTTTCAACAAACCGGTCTATCTGAAGAAGAATAAAGAAAAAATATTTTATGCAGCAAAATTAAAGGGGGTTGGTGTCTGGAATCCGGGAAAAGCTCATCTTTATTCCGGGGTCCACCATCAACAAGGGGCTTCAAGCGAGACGCCGCTACCACCCACAACAGAAGAATACAAATTCACGGCTAGCATAGCTCATATAGGCTTCACAGAGTGTGGCTGCTTTGAAGAGGTTCATAGCGAGCCCGCCCCATTCGGCGGGATATTGCATCGTCGCGCCGTCCAGGAATATGAGAATGCTTCTAGATTACTCATTCAAGGGGTGCCGGCAATCGTGCCACTTATGGTTGCCAGATTGCCCGATTGCTACAAGTTCATGGATCAGGATATGGGGGTTGTGTGCGTATTATCGGAAGAGGTGGAACCCTATCGCTTGCACTTGATCCATTTTGGAGAGAGCGAGTTAACCGAACAGGAGCATAAGTATTACACCAGGCTTCGCCAAGAAATCGGCATTTCGGGAGATATTTCCGACGAAGACACTCGATTGCGACTGATCAATGCTTTGACTGGGCAAATCGGCAAGTTAATGCATAATTTTTCTGCTGCCGGGCTGTATCGTTATTCGGGAGGGTGGGAAGACCTTCAGTTTTGCATAAAAAATAAAGGGTTATTTCTTGTTGATTTAGATTCATGCAGGTGTTTGGCAGAGCTGCCTCCATGTAGCAGGCCTTTGCAAATCCTGAGGGATATATCCAGTTCGATCCACAAGCTCCTCAATATGTTTTATTACCCAACGGTACTGGATAAATACACATTTTCTAATCTCGTTGCCAATGACCCTATTTCAGAAATGTTGTCGGCATACTTTCCTGCCTCAAAAGACGAGGAAATAAAGAGAGTTGCAGCGCGGTTTTGGGATTATTTTGCCCCTCATTTTTTCCAGATGAAAAGATATAGAAATCAAGTTTTGGGCGAATGGGAATGTGAAAGACGTAAAAGTTATAAGATGGATGACGATATTTTCTTTACACTCTCGATAATAAATTTATTCTCTCTGTATTGCGAGTCGGACCTAAATTCTATTTACCCAAGTGAATTCACTTTGGACGATCTGAGAGAATACGCCCGGTCGTTCTTGGGCGAAAGATATCAGTACTTAAGTTATTTGCTCGCTGACTAAGTTCCGAAAACGTGTGAAGCAGTAATATTGAAAAAACGAGGAGCACCCAATTGAGTGCGCCTTGTGAAGAACTTAGTCGAGGATTCTCGTCTAAGTTCTTATCTTTCTTCCGAAAGATCGCGGAAAGACTGCGGGGAATGCCCCCATGTTTCCACGGAAGTGGACAAGGTGCCTGCCGCTCCTTTCGACGCCGACCTGCCTGCATTACTGGACGGTTTCCATGCCCGCGAAGTATTGCACGTGACGTTTGGCTCCGCATTGGCTGAGTAAGGCCCGGAAATAAAAGCAGCGCTGGTGAAGCATGCCGGTGTTTATCAGGACGGGTTGAAGGCACATTTCGAAAAAAATTTACGACTATTGAAGTAGAATGTAGAGGATGAATCCATTCTTTACGTCCCCAAGGCGGGCGAAATCCCTAACCGGTTGAAAACCTGATGCCGTCTCGATCTGCTGACTTTCTACGCGCCTATGGCAAAGTTCTGCTCATCATGTTGACCATGCTGGTCGGGACGTTCGTGCCGCAGGCGCAGGTGTTCTCGTTCCTCATCCAATATCTGCTGATGTTGATGTTGTTTTTTGCCTTTTTAGACATTGACATCCACCCCAAGACATTCCAAAAAGGCGTGTTGTGGGTTCTGCTCGCTAATCTGGCGGTCGCCTTCCTGGGATATGGGTTGCTATCTCACACCAGCCACAGCCTGGCGCTGGTGGCTTTCATTACCGGCATCGCGCCCACCGCCATCTCGTCACCGATTATTATCGGTTTCATCGAGGGGCGGGTCGAATACCTGGTCGCCTCGGTGCTGTTGACCAACGTGTCCATGGCGCTGGTCGTCCCATTGGCCCTGCCATTCCTACTCGGCGCGGCGGTCAATATTTCTATCTGGGAAGTGTTGTGGCCGGTGCTTGTCACCATGTTCGTCCCACTGCTCCTGGCACGCCTGGTCGCCCGCCTGCCTGCGCCTGCCCTTACCCTCCTGCGCAAGGGCAAGCCCTTCTCGTTTTCCGTCTGGCTGTTGAACCTGTTCATCATTTGCGCCAAAGCCTCCCACTTCGTGCGCACTGAAAATTCGGGGTCCATGGCCTCCCTCCTGCCCATCGCGCTGGTCGCGCTCGTGGTCTGCATCATCAACTTTAGCCTGGGCGCGCTGATCGGTGGTCGCCAGCATTGGCAGGAAGCCAGCCAGGCGCTTGGTCAAAAGAACAACTCTTTCGTGATCTGGATCGCGTTGACTTTTATCAACCCGCTGATCGCGATGGGGCCCACGTTTTACGTGCTGTATCACAATCTGTATAATTCTTTCCAGATTTACCTTTTCGAGAAACGCAATAAAAACGGATGAATCCACTGCGGTGAGAGAGTATAGATTGACTCACACTCGCTTGCCACGCAGCAATTAGCGCCTCGACTGGTCGGTGAGAGTCGAGGATTTGAACATCGTCACCGCCGAAGGTCCCCGCAGGGGGCAGGGGATAGCATCCCCAATGGGGACCTCGAACCTAGCGGTTCTAGGTTCAAATCCAATACACATACACTTTTCTATCGTTACTTTATAACGGATAAGCTCAAGCGCGGGGCGTGCCATAGAGACACGCTGGACATTCTCCGTGCTCGTAAAGTAAACTACCGCATTTGGGGCAGCCTAGCCCCGTCGCTTGCAGCGGGTGTTCGGCGACGTGAGTGCCAAGCAAATATTCAAACGCCATCATAAAACTGCCGCCATCATAGATAAAACTTTTCGCACTTTTACCTGCCCACTTTTTGACACGCCAATGGTCGAGAACCGGAGAGTAAAACATAGTGCGATTATCCATGCTCAAATGAATTGCTTCACCCCATTGCATAAGGGCTTCTTTGATTATTTCCATATTGACTCCTTTCGAGCCGCCCAACTAGGTGCTCAGCCGTCGGTTGGCGGCTACGTCCCCGCAGCGCAGGGGGCAACGGCTTATGGGCCGTTGCGGTCTAATTACCGAAATTAATATAGGCATTAGGCGAATTATTAGTAGTATACGGTAAATCCCAATTCAATACCCTGCGCATCCGTTGAGTAGAGGGTTATTTACCTGGCGGCTCGAGATTCAAATACTGGTGGGATACGTTTTCTATAAGCGTAATTATATTAACCTAGCGGTTCAAGGTCCAAGTCCTACAGAGATAGATTCATGGGCCTAGTTGGATATGCACTCACAACCAAGCGTATTTAAAATCCATTTTGGCTGCAATTTCGCTTTGCTTTTAGGCACAACTGCTAACCGAGTGGTTTGCGGTTCTAATCCTGCGGAGGTTTACTTATTTTACTTTCTCTGTAACCAGTACCAAAGGTTATATAAGGCACGATCTTATAAAGTAGGGCTCTGCTTTTGGCAGAGCCCTACCCCCTTTTAGGATTGATAGACATTTATTAACTAACCTGGACCGACCATGTTTGAGTTGATCTTGGAAAAAACATTGCCGATGATGGGGCCGAGGATCAGAAGAACCGCAATGACAACGACAGCTACCAAAACAAGAATCAACGCATACTCGACCAGACCCTGGCCTTTTTCCTTAGGCGCGAATAACATGGGACTCACCTCCTTTCCTTTTTGGGATTTCTCCGGACAGCAGCCTAGAGATATTAATATTATATGTCGCCATTTCTATAAAAACAATAACAATATCGTCGTATAGACTTTACAGTTTTGTTATTTCACGTATATTTTCTAGCTCAATGTCATTAAAAATTTTACCTTTACTGATCGGGCTTCTTTTCTGTGTCATTAGTGCGTTTGAGTTTCTCGCCGAGGACTTGAACATCATCCCCGTAGGGGATAACATCCCCAATGGGGACCTCGACCTGGCCAGACACCCCACGCGTGTGATGGGGTGTCTCCAAAGCTCCTCGCCGAGGATTTGAATAGCATCCCCAATGGGGACCTCGAACCTAGCGGTTCTAGGTTCAAGTCCTATACACATACATTTATTATTGTTACTTTATAACCAACGGCTCGGCTCACCTGCCGCCGTGATTGCAGGACTCCAAACTCATATTAGCACGTCACTTTACAAATTGAGCCTGCCTTACCCACGCCGAAGGCGGTCAGCATGGAGTGGCTGAAGGACCTGGATGTGGAAACCGACAGTTCGACGCTGTTCGACACCGTCGCCATCTATTTGGCTTTCTCGGAAGAATTGCTGTAGATGGAACGACTTGGCGTCCGGGTGACCGAGGATGGTAATACGGTCATCGACGACCGGGCTAAAAAGATCCACTGCGCCACCGGCTGGAAGGACCTGGCGGCGTTTGAAGACCTGTTGGTGGAGCGCATCCTGGGAAAAAACAAAGCTTGAATGGCTGAACCAGCCTCCTACAGTTAGACCTAAACAGAATTATCAATTTTGGTAGTTGACATTTGGTCTCAATCGTTATACAATAAAATCGATTGCGCAATGGTTTGCGCAATCGATTTCCCAATCTTGAAGGCCATGACGACTATGACAACCATTTCTGAAGTTGCCCAAAAAGCTGGTGTTTCATCCACAACGGTATCACACGTCATCAATAAGACGCGCTTTGTCTCTGATGAAAAACGGGAACGTGTGGAACGGGCCATAGAGGAAATGGGGTATCGCCCCAATGCCCTGGCGCGTTCTTTGCGTAGTGGTGACACTTATACGATCGGGTTGATCCTCCCGGATAGCGCCAACCCGTTTTTTGCCGAGGTGGGAAGAAGTATAGAGGTTGCCGCCTTCAACGCCGGGTATAGCGTTATTCTCTGTAATACCGAAAATGATATTGAAAAGGAGCACATCTATCTGGATGTGCTCACCAAGAAGCAAATTGACGGCATGATTTTCGTCGGGGCCGGTGAAGATTACGATTCCTACAAAACACTATTGGATATGCATGTACATGTGGTCGCCATGGATCGATACTACCCGGATTTGGAAATGGATGTCGTCATCTCTGACAACCTTCAGGGTGGCAGGCTGGCTACGCAGCATTTAATCGATCTGGGCCATAAGAGGATTGGCTGCATTGCCGGACCGTCAAAGGTGAACCTGAGCGCCCAGCGTGTAACGGGCTATATCCAGACACTGGAGGAAGCCGGCCTGGCTGTCGACCAAAGCTTGATCCTAAGCGGTGACTTCCATCCCGGTTCGGGTCAGGCGGCCGCTTACAAGCTGCTTTCGATGCAGGATCCCCCAACGGCGATTTTTGCCTGTAATGATCTGATGGCAATCGGTGTCTTGCGGGCCGGCGTGGAGCTGGGACGATGCATTCCGCAGGACCTGGCCGTGGTGGGGTACGATGATATCGAACTGGCATCCTATACCACGCCGCCCCTGACCACGATACAGCAGCCCAAGAAAGAAATGGGTATCACCGCTTTCAATTATTTACTGGGTCGCATTCAAGCGGAGCAATCTTCTCCTCAAAGAGCATCGCTCCCGGTATCTCTGGTTGTGCGTGGCTCCTGCTGAGATGTAAATCGAGCCACGCACAATAGGGACTTGTAAAGAATTTGCAAGTTCCCTTGAAACTGCCAATATTCGAGTAGGAATAACAGTTTTGGAGCTGATATGAAGAAAAATGATCTGATTAACCCTGCACTCTCAGAGGTGATTGCCAGGCTGGGGCATACAGATATGCTGGTCCTGGCCGATGCCGGCTTGCCTATTCCCACAACCACACAGCGGGTCGATCTGGCCTTGACAAAAGGAATCCCCACCTTCCTTGAAACCTTAAGAGTCGTCTTGACCGAGATGTATGTTGAAAAGGCAATTGTAGCCGAAGAAATGTTGGAAAAAAGTCTGGCTTTATACGGGCAGCTCAAAGAGCTGCTTGGATCGACGCCTGTTGAAGTAATCCCCCACATTGATTTCAAACAGCAGACCCGTTCAGCCCGTGCAATCATCCGTACTGGTGAATTTACCCCTTATGCCAATGTCATCCTGGTCGCAGGTGCATGGGGTTTCGACCTGTGAAAAATGCTTGCCGCTCAGGGAAAGGAGGTTTATCGGAAGGAAATTCTGTTTAAGGGAAGCGCACGGATTATCTCGCCACAGAAGCGATTTAAGATAACCTGCGCGCCCGAACATTGTGGAGAAGACCCCACAACCTATACGATTATAACAAAAAAGGAGAAGCAAGAATGAACACCCGACCCAAAACCATTTATTTGATGCTGGGAGCCCTGGTGATAGCCTCGATGCTCCTGTCCAGTTGTGGACAAGCGACACCAACAGTTGCAACAACGCAACCCGCCACCGGGCAGCCCGCCACCGAAAAGCCCGTCGAGAGCAACGAGAAAGTCACCCTCAATATCTGGGTATTCGAAGGCGAAAATGCTGTCTTCGATGAACTGATCAAGGCGTTTAACTCTGACAACCTCAATATCACTGTTGTGGTCACCGATTTTCCCGAATCAGATTACACCACCAAGATCGATACTGCCTTGATCGCGGGCGAGCCGCCCGATCTGGGTTTCATTTATGAACCGAAATGGATCAAATCAGGGGCATTTCTCCCACTGGATGACATGATCGCCCAACAAGGAATCAATACTGCTGATTTCAACCAAGGCGGTTGGGGCCGTGACTGCGTCTTAAATGGGAAGGTATACTGCATTGGAACCTATACGGGTGTCATTCTGTTGTTTTACAACAAGGACATTTTTGATGCAGCCGGTGTTGCATACCCCTCCGCCACAGAACCTATGACCATGGATGAATATGCGGAAATGTGCGCCAAGGTAACCACGAAAAGTGACGTGCTCGAAGAGAAAGTATGGGGCTGCGATGCCGATATCCCCATCTGGTGGCAGGATTGGCGTAATTTCATCAGTCCTGATGGTCACATGGTCAATGGCTATGCCAACGATGCTGCCACAATTCATTCCTTTGAGGCTCTTCTCAAGCTGCGCACCGATGGGTCTGTGATCAGTTCTTCTGATTCGACATCAATGGAAGGGACTGACCTGCTGGCCACCGGTAAGTTGGCAACCACTATTGTCGATAATGTAATTGCCATAGCAACGCTCGAAACGGCTGGCATCAATTGGGGAGCGGCACTCGTTCCGGTGGAACAAACAGGCGACGAGACCTGGGTCACCGGCTGGACAGACGGTTATGGGGTCTTCTCCGCATCGAAACATCCCCAGGAAGCGCTGAGTTTTCTCGCTTACATGGGTACCAAAGGCCAGCAGGTTCGTTTGGATTTAGGCGACTTACCGTTGAATATGACCTTTGCAGATCAATGGGCAGGGGATAGCGTGGGCCGCCAGGAAGCGATTACTGCCATCAGGTTTGCAAGGCCCAACCTATTCGTACCCGGTTACTGGGATACTATAGTTCCTTTGTATGATGGATTCTATGGCGCCATCATTGAGGACGGACGCCCGGTGAAAGATGTCCTGGATGAGATAGCACCTCAGATGCAGGATACCCTCAACCAGGCCTGGGAAACCTGGGACTCCATTCATTAGTTACCTATCTTTTTCATTACTCCCCCCTCCAACCATATTCTTGGGTGGAGGGGGGACACATAGTAATTACGATAGGAGCTCGTATGAATCTATCCGCTCTTACTCCTCTTAAGAAAATAACCAAAGACAGCCGCCCGTTAAGTAAGCTGGCGTTGCAGGAGGAACGTGCCGCGTACCTCTTCCTGCTGCCCTGGCTGTTAGGCGTCTCTATCTTATTAATGATCCCCATCCTGGCATCCATTTTCATCAGCTTTACCAAGTGGAATTTGCTCAACCCCCCCGTCTGGGTGGGGTTGGAAAATTATCAAGATATGTTCACGGACCCTGATTTCTATAACTCGATGGGTGTCACTTTAAAATATATCGTCTTGTCCGTGCCTATTTATACGGTCACAGCATTAGCTCTCTCGGTGTTATTGAACCAGAAACTCAAAGGCATCTACGCGTTTCGCTCGGTCATGTTTATGCCATCAGTTATCGCGGGTACGGCTGTGGCGGTCATGTTCGCCATGCTGCTAAACCCGGATGCCGGTGTGATCAACGAAGGATTGCGCGCGATCGGCATCGCCAACCCGCCTCGCTGGCTGGCCAGCACGCAGTGGGCCGTACCAGCGGTCGTCCTGATGGGCTTGTGGACGATCGGAGGTGGAACAATCATCTACCTGGCCGGTCTGCAGAATATTCCACCGCATCTCTATGAAGCTGCAGAGATTGACGGTGCCAACTCAATTCAAAAATTCTGGTACATTACCCTGCCCTTATTGACCCCCACCATCTTCTTTAACTTGATCACCGGCCTGATCGGCGCTTTCCAGGTATTTGACGCTGCTTATGTATTGAACAACCGGGCCAGACGGGGCGCATTGAATTTTTATTTACTGAACCTGTACAACGAAAGTTTTCGTGAAAGCCGCTTTGGGTATGGTTCCGCCCTCGCCTGGGTGCTGGTGATCATTTCAGCGATCGCCATTTTGATCATCTTCCGCACTTCCGAACGCTGGGTGTATTACGAAACCGACACGAACCTCAGGAGCTAAGCCATGTCAACCTCAATCCATTTACCCACCCATTTCGCCTTTCGAGACAGGATCTGGCCCATCATCCAGAAATACTTCTGGAAAATCGTGCTGTATGCCATTCTTTTCGGCCTGGCTGCGCTGATCATCCTGCCGTTGGGTTGGATGTTGACCGCGGCCCTCAAGCCCGACAATACCCCCATCTTTACTTTGCCACCCCAATTCTTCCCCACCAAATATTTTCAATGGAGCAATTTTATCGAAGCGTTGGCCAACCCCAAACAGCCTTTTTTGCTCTTCACCTTTAACACATTGAAGATATTTTTTGGGAACATCCTCGGCTCGGTGCTTTCCTGCACCATGGTGGCCTATGCCTTCTCGCGCCTGCGCTTTAGGGGCAAGAACCTCTTATTCAATATCGTGATCATCACCATGCTCATTCCGTGGGCGGTGCTGATGATCCCAACCTTTATCATGTACTTCAAGCTTGGCTTTTACGGCACCTATCTCCCGCTGATCGTGCCGTCATTCTTCGCCAATGCCTTTTTTGTTTTCCTCATTCGCCAATATATGGCTACCCTGCCCCACGAGCTGGATGAAGCTGCCCGGATTGACGGCTGCAATTTCTTCCAGATCTACTGGCACATCATCTTGCCGCTTGTCCGGCCGGTGATCGCAGTTCAGGTGGTGTTCATCTTCCTTGGCTGCTGGGGTGACTTGCTCGGGCCGTTGATCTATCTTACCAAAACCAACACTTTCACAGTCGCCATGGGCCTGGCCAACTTCGCCACGCGCGCCAACCCCAATACGAACAGCCTGATGGCCGCCAATTTGATCATGATGATTCCTCCGATCCTCCTCTTCGCCTTTGCCCAAAAGCAGCTTATCGGAGGGATCGCCTCGGTGGGCATAAAAGGATAAAACCGTTGGATGATTGGACCAGAGCTTCCTTTTTAAAAGCGCTCTTCCAGCCTCTATAACTCTCTTTTGATGGTCAACATTGGAAAGCCGGGACAGAAAGTGTTGCGTCCTGATTTTGGCAAGGGATAGAGCCATACCTATCGAATGCGGATCTCCCACGATCCTACCTAACCGCATGAGTGGCTGAAGCCAAAGGAAAACCATCCACTCACTATTGGAAGGAAATGATCATAACTCTTAGCCGCCGAGATATGCTAAAGTTGATGGGAGTGGCTGCTGCTGGAACAGTCCTGGCAGCCTGTACCAAAGCCACCTCCCAGGCTCCTAATCCTGGACTCACCGAGGCCTCCATGCCTGAACCTACCCGCACAAAAATGGTTGAAACCCGCCCAGCCGCTTATCCCAAGTCCCTTTTACGCCCGCATTGGCAGGAGACGGCAACCGGGATGGTACGACCCTACCTGAAAGCCCACGGGCATACGCTCAGAGACCTTATATTCGATCTGGATGTTTACCAGGCCCTGGGCATCGATACCATCGAGGTTTTCGCGCCTTTGCATGGCGGCGTGTGTTACAACGGCCTGGATACGCTGGATTTCTTCACCATCGACTCCGTCATCGGGACGCTGGATGACTTCACGCATCTGATCGACGAAGCGCATGCGCGCCAGATGGCGGTGGTGATGTTCGTCAACCTGGGTTACGGTCACGAACGTTTCCCGGCTTTTCTCCAGGCCTGCGACGATGTCAGAGCAGGGAAAGACACCCCCGTCTCTCACTGGTTCTGTTGGAGCGATACCGGCACGGATACCATGGACCGCAGCCTGGCGCCATATTTTATGAACGACATGGACGGAAACTGGCGCTGGAGTGATCGGGCGAACAAGTATTTCTGGGTCAAATGGGAGGGCGAAAATGGCGGCTATTACTTGCCGCAGTTCAACTACGGCGATTCTGGCTGGCAGGCCGAGGTGCAACGCATCCTCCGCTACTGGCTGGCCACCGGAATCGACGGAATGGTCGTCGACGCAGTCAACTGGTATATCAACTGCAATTGGGAGATCTGCCGCGCCACGATGACCGATCCTATCCGCGCAGCGGATAACCAGTTCTGCCAGCCGGAAGGCGCGGGCGGATTCCATGACGATCCGGTGCCATGGGTGGAGCAGGGCGGTTGGAACTGCATTATGGATTACAAGGTAAAACTGTGGTGGGAAAATGTCGACGTGATCGGCGATGCGATTCGCTCTGGCGACCCGAGGCCGATCGAGGCGGCCTTGCGATCCTACCGTGACCGGGTGGTGACAGCCGGTGGAGTATGTTATATCGATCCTCCCAACCTGGAAACACTGCCGGTGGAAGCGCGCTTATTGGGCGCGGCGCTGACCGCTTCGATCGGCGAACTTCTCATCCTGATCGGTGATCAGGCCGTTCCAGAACCTGCAGAGTATCGGGAGGGTCTGGCAAGTTTGCTGCAACTACGCAAGCGCTACCCGGTACTGTGCGCCGGCGGGGCACGCCACCAACTGCCCACCTCCGATGACTCAAGCTTTTACGCCTTCCTGCGCGGCTCCACGGACGGGCGGGTCCTGGCGGTTTTCAACTTTCAGCCGGAAGCCCATCCGGTCACCGTTGATCTGTCCAATAGCGGTATTACCGTTCCCCAGGTTCTCATTGATCTGACCACTGGCGCTGCCTATGGCACGCCAATGGACTCGGGCAGCTATACCGTTTCGCTCCCGGCTTACGGATATTTATTGTTGGGTTGCGGTTAACTTATCCATCCAAAAGGTGTTTTCTTCACCGACCATTACTCATAGGAGAACCAAAATGACCCTCCCCCCAGGCTATCTCGAACGAACCTACGCCGGAGTACTCGGAAAAATAATCGGCGTTTACCTGGGACGGCCTATCGAAGGCTGGAGTTACGAACGTATTACAGAACAATTCGGAGAAGCGGGTCATTATATCCATGACAAGGTTGGCGTCCCGCTGGTGGTCACGGATGATGATATCTCCGGTACCTTCACCTTCCTGCGCGCTCTGCCTGACTACGGCAATAGCCTCTCTCTCACCCCGCAACAGATTGGTCAAACCTGGTTGAACTACCTGATCGAGCGCAAGACCATCTTGTGGTGGGGTGGGTTGGGCAATTCCACCGAGCATACCGCCTACCTGCGCCTGAAAAAAGGAATTCCAGCCCCCCAAAGCGGCTCTATAACCGTCAACGGAAAGATTGTTGCTGAACAGATTGGCGCCCAGATCTTTATCGACGGCTGGGCAATGGTCTCCCCCGGCAACCCGCAGCAGGCGGTTGACCTGGCGAAAAGAGCCGGCAGCGTCAGCCACGACGGTGAGGCCGTTTACGGCGCTCAGGTGTTGGTTGCCATGGAAGCCGAAGCCTACGTCAACCAGAACATCCATCACCTGCTGGATACAGGGGTATCCTTTATACCAAAAGATTCGATCATTTACCGCATGATCGCCGACCTGCGTAACTGGGCAGTCAGCGATGGCGATTGGCGCAAAACCCGCCAGCGCATCGTGGAGAATTACGGTTACGACAAATATATAGGCAACTGTCATATCGTGCCCAACCATGCCCTGATCATCCTCGGCTTGTTGTATAGCGAAGGTGATTTCCAGAGATCATTGATGATCTGCAACACCTCCGGGTGGGATACCGACTGCAATGTCGGAAACCTGGGCTGCCTGATGGGCATCCGCAATGGCCTGGCTGGCTTCGAAGGCAAGGTGGACTGGCGCGGCCCGGTGGCGGATCGCATCTACATCCCGACGGCCGATGGCGGCCGCTGTGTGACCGATGCGGTCCTCGAAACCTACCATATCGTCAATATTGGCCGCTCCCTGGCAGGTCTTGCTCCTGTACAACCCAAGAATGGGGCGCGTTTCAACTTTGAGCTGCCAGGTAGTCTTCAAAGCTTTGAATGCCAGCAGGGGGCTGGACTGGCGGAAGTGAACCTGCAGAATGTCTCTGGTTTCAGCCAAGCGGGTACCCGCAGCCTGAGGCTGGAATTACCCACCCTGAAAAAGGGTGAGCTCGGGCGCGTCTCCACGTCGACTTTCATTCGTCCGGCTGACTTAAAAATGCCAGGATATGAATTGATCGCCTCACCCACCTTGTATCCAGGCCAGACTGTGCGCGCCAGGTTGAGTGCTGACCCGAAGAATGCCAAGGAGTTGCCAGTCAATTTGTTTATGGATGTTTACGGCCCGGAGGATATCCCGGTAACCATCCAAGGCCCCTCGGCAACCCTCGTGCCTGGCTCCAGCCATGAGTTTGTCTGGCAGGTGCCCTCCACCGATGGCCCGATCGCCCAGATCGGTTTTGAGCTTAGAATGCCGGGGAAGCTATATCTCGATTACCTGACCTGGGATGGCATCCCCAGCGTGGTGTTCAGCCGCCCCAAGAACAGCAGCATCCCCTTCCCCGGCCCGCACCTGTGGCGCAAAGCCTGGACCAACGGCGTTGACCAGTGGGAGGTATGGGGTGCTTCCTTCCGCCTTGTGCAAAATGAACGCCGCGGGTTGATTATCTGCGGGACGCGCGAATGGACGGATTACCGCATCTCAGCCACGCTGACCCCTACCTTGCTCAAATCTGGCGGCCTGGCTGCCCGGGTGCAGGGCATGCAGCGCTTTTATTCGCTGCAGTTCGTTGAGGGCGGCAAGGTGCGCCTGTTGAAAGCCCTGGATGGTGACACGGTGCTGGCTGAAGCTCCCTTTGCCTGGGACTATTGGAAACCCTATGCCATGGCGCTGGAAGTACAGGGCAACCGCCTGCGCGCCTGGCTGGAAGGAAAACTGGTATTCGACCTCGATGATTCTCAACGACCACTGACCAGCGGCGGGATTGCCCTGGTCGTTGAAGAAGGTCAGATCCTGACGGATGCCATTGAAGTTGGAAAGGTAAAATCACCGAAATGAAGCCCAGAATTTTAACTCTTTTCCTTGTCGTAGTACTACTCGGCACGGCGTGTGGAAGCGCCCCAGCAGCAACCAATCCACCAGGGCCTGCAGATGGAACAGGTTCTACAGCCACTATCAACGCCAGTGTGCAGTACCGCCGTCTGCCGCTCAAGATCTACCGCCAGAAGATGATGGCCGGCTGGCTGGGGCAGATGGTTGGCGTCAGCTACGGCGCACCGACGGAATTCCGCGCCCTTGGACATCTCCTGCCAGAAGAGGCGGTTCCAGAGCTGGTTCCTGGCCTGGCAAATAATGCCTACTCGCAGGATGATCTGTATGTTGAAATGACTTTCCTGAAAACGCTTGAAACCTATGGACTGGATGTTCCCATCACCCAGGCCGGGGTTGATTTCGCCAACTCGGAATACGAGCTGTGGCATGCCAACAAGGCCGGCCGCGATAACCTGCGAAATGGAATTGCCCCTCCCAATTCGGGTCATCCCATTTACAACGCCCATGCCGATGATATCGACTACCAGATCGAATCAGACTTCGCCGGGCTGATTTCACCTGGCTTGCCCAATCGCGCCATCCGGCTGGGGGAGACATTCGGCAGCCTGATGAACTATGGCGACGGATTGTATGCCGGCCAGTTCATGTCCTGCATGGTTGCCGAAGCCTTCTTTGAAAATGACCCGCAAAAACTGGTCGAAGCCGGCCTGGCCTGCATCCCAGCTCAAAGTCAGTATGCTGAAGCCATCCGGGATGTGCTGGCTGGCTGGCAATCAGATCCTGCTGACTGGCAAAAAACATGGACGCTGATCACCGATAAATACCTCAAAGATCCTGCTTACCGGCGTTTTTCCTGTCACGATGAATATTTCACCAGCACCGACTTCGACATTGATGCCAAGATCAACGGCGCTTATGTTGTACTCGGGCTGCTTTACGGCCAGCGGGATATTCCAAGTACCATGCTGATAGCCATGCGCAGCGGGCAGGACTCAGATTGCAACCCTTCCAGCGCGGCCGGGGTGTTGTTCACCACCATTGGCTTTGCTGACCTGCCTGGTCTGTACACGGATGGCCTGAACCAGGACGGGTATTTCAGTTATACCGGATACTCTTACAAACGCCTGGTGGAGGTGAGTGAAGAACTGGCCCGTCAATCAGTCATCGCAGCCGGCGGACGTATTGAAACCGATGAGAACGGTGAGGAGGTTTTCCTCATCCCCATCCAGACTCCCGTGCCGAGTGCGTTCGTCCAATCCTGGGCTCCAGGTCCCATAACAGAATCGGTTTTCAACGCCCAGGAACTGGAACAGTTGGTACATTCACAAACCAATCTGGAGCCGGACATTTCTGAATTTGCCCCTGGTTGGAGGGTGCAGGATTGCTCCAATGATCCCATGCTGGGTTTGAAGGACAAAATACTGGGAAGGGAAAAGGTTTTGATTACCTTACCCCTGGATGACACTATACCCTGCCGGTTGGTATCCAGCCTGACCCTGCCTGAGACGCTCCACAAGGGTCTTCACCTCGTGGTTGGTCATTACATTTACAGCCAGTGGTTCCTGGTTGTCATGGCAAATTCAGATGAAATCCTGCGCCAGGAGGTGTCTCCAGATTTCTCCACCGATGGTTGGATGGATGTGACCGTTGACCTCAGCGCCTACGCTTGGAAAACGATCCAACTCGAATTATGGAATCTGGCGAGTGGGTATGGTAATGGAGGCGCCTACTGGGGCTTGATCGAATTGGTGGATCGGCCGTAGAACCTGTGACTTTACGGGTACACTGCCCTACCCTGACCGAACTCCGAACTGCCACGTTTTCATCGATGTCGATCCTGATGCTTTCATTGTTCTGTTGCTGAATCAGAAGAAAAGGATTTTTGCATGCCACCTAAGGTTGTTGTTATTTGAAGTTCGAATACCGACAAGGTAATGAGAATGGCTCATATAATGGCGCATTCATCGGAATAAAAAATTTGATAGGAAAATTGGAAATATGAAACCAAAGATCGTAGTCATTGGCAGTGCCAACACGGATATGATCGTCAGAATCACGCATATCCCAAGAGCGGGAGAAACCGTTTTGGGTGATAATTTTATTCAATCTAGAGGCGGAAAGGGGGCTAATCAGGCAATTACTGCGGCACGGCTCGGGGCAGAGGTTACTTTTGTGGCACGCCTGGGAAAGGATCGCTTTGGGCAGGATGCTTTTGAAGCTTATGAAAAGGAGGGGATAAACACAAAGTATATTGTTTGGGATGAGGCATCACCAACCGGTGTAGCATTGATCATGATCGATTTAGAAGGCGAAGATATCATATGTGTGGCTCCCGGGGCAAATGGGAAACTCTCAACAGATGATATCTCCAAGGCGGAGGAAGCCATTAAATCTGCCGATTGTGTGCTGCTGCAACTTGAAATCCCAATGAAAACAGTCGAATTTGCAATAAAGTTGGCGTCAAAATATCATGTTCGTGTGATATTGAATCCGGCTCCGATGGCCAAAATTTCGGAAGACCTGCTGGAAAGGGTCGATGTTCTTACTCCGAACGAAACGGAAGCAGCCGCTCTAACAGGGAACTATGTGTCCCATCCTAGGGATTTAGCACACATTATTAAGAGGAAGTTTAACGTCGAGAATGTCATTGTTACGATGGGAAAAGATGGTGCAGTCATCTCAGGATTGTCCATCCCTATTGTAGTACCCTCTTTCCCGGTAGAGTCGGTTGATGCCACTGGGGCAGGAGATGGATTTAATGGCGGATTGGCAGTTGCGCTGGCACGTGGTGACAACCTCGAAGATGCAGTCATATATGCCAGTGCGGTAGGCGCTTTGGCAACCACACGCTTTGGCGCCCAAAGCTCGTTACCGACCGCCTTGGAGGTTGTTGCTTTTCTTAATAAAAATGCGGAAAAGGTCAGATGATCTACGTTTGAGGAGTTTGGCTTTTCGGTGGTTAATGGAATTGCCAAGGCGCGAGGAATCTGATGAAAATCGCCATCGCCTGTGACCATGCAGGCTATCAATTGAAGCAGACAATTATCAATATAGTGCGCAAAGCTGGCCATGAGGTGCTTGACTTGGGTACTGATAATACGAACCCTGTAGATTACCCGGACTATGCCGGGAAAATGGGTCAAGCGATTTTAAACCATGCTGCCGAATGCGGCATTATGGTATGCGGTTCAGGAGTAGGCGCATGTATCGCTTTGAATAAGATTTATGGCATTTATGCAGGTTTGTGTCATGATACCTATTCCGCTCATCAATGCGTAGAGCATGACAACGTGAATGTTCTATGTATGGGAGCGCGCGTAATTGGTCCAGAAGTGGCAAGCGAGATCGCCGAAACTTTTCTCAACGCCCATTTTATTGGAAATAGTCCAGGCGAAGGCCGCCACCTGCGACGTACCAACAAAATTCAGAAAATGGAAAAAGATTTCCTGATTCTTTCCAATTGATATTTTTGATTGGTTATCACTTCTTCTCCTCAAAGATGGTGATGTAAACAGGTAATAGCGAACGCCCTCAAAAAGGGCGTTCGACATCCCGGTAAAGCTTCCGCATGACCCGTTTACACCTCCAAAAAGCCAAAGAACTGTTCCTTAATACCGATGACAGCATTACTTTTGTGGCAGCACAAACCAGGTTTGAAGACCCCGCTTATTATCTACCATCCCACCGTTTCCGCGCCGATTACAATGCAGTAACGAAAATACTTGCTCGTTACCTGGCTGTACGGCGGCCAGTGTAACCCTCCTCGGCAGCTTGACCGAGGCGCAGGAAAATAAAAAGGACCAAAAAGGTGCTTTCAGGCTCCTCGCCGAGGATTTGAACCTCGAACCTAGCGGTTAACAGCCGCCCGCTCTGCCGTTGAGCTAGCGAGGAAGGCAGGCGGGATTATATAGTCAAGCCAGAACTCTGTCAAGTTGATTCTGAAAAACGCTTGTGGAATTGGGATTCTGGTTGTATAGTTTGAGAAACCACGAACGAGAGAGACGATATGACCGAATCCACTCAACCTGTTTACCGCATCACCGACCTGGCCGCGGACGAACGTCCGCGCGAGCGGCTGGCGCACCTCGGCCCGCAAGCGCTCTCGACCTCAGAACTGCTCGCCATCCTCTTGCGCGTCGGCGTGACCGGGGAGAACGCCGTCCAGGTGGGGCAGCGACTGCTGAACGCCTTCGGCAGTCTTTCCGGGTTGCACCGTGCCCCATTCGACGAGCTGTGCCACCAGCGCGGGATCGGGGAGGCCAAGGCCGCGCAGATCAAAGCAGCCATCGAATTGGGCCGTCGCCTGGCGCTCGAATCCCCGCAGGAGCGTCCGATGGTCAATAGTCCGGCCGAGGCGGCCGCATTGGTGTCCTATGAAATGTCCGCCTTGGAGCAGGAGCATTTGCGCGTCATCCTGCTCGATACGCGTAACCGTGTGCTGGACATTGTCGAAGTCTACAAAGGGTCGGTCAATTCGTCGCAGGTTCATGTGGGGGAATTATTCAAGCCCGCCATCCGGCGCAACGCGGCTGCATTGATCGTCGTCCACAACCACCCCAGCGGGGACCCAACCCCAAGTCCCGACGACGTGGCCGTAACGCGTGCCATCGTCCAGGCCGGGAAGCTGCTGGACGTGGGCGTCCTGGATCACATGGTCATTGGGCAGGGAAGATGGGTATCACTGAAAGAAAGGGGATTGGGATTCGCCTGAAATCAATTGACCGGAACCTTGAAAGTTCCGGCCAACTCTGCTATTGGTAATTCTGCGCCAGGTAGTCAACCAATACCTGCTCTTCTTGCGGGGTGAGTTGGGCACCGTTGGAGATCATGCGCTCTACCGTCGTTTTCCACTGGTCGGCCGTTTTATGGGCTGAGGTGACCCGACTCAAGGAATGACATACGGAGCAACGTTGCTGCATGAGCGTCTGACCGTCGGCTGGGTTGCCTGTGTTTCCACTGGAAGTTGGTGCGGAAGTGGCCGACGAGCTGATTGATCCACAGGAAGCTAACAATAATCCTGCCAATACTACCAGGAGCAGGATGCTAAGGATTGAGATAGCGCGTTTACTCATTGTTTACCTCTTTCTAATGGAACTGAGTCATGGGCTATTCTACCTCAAGGCATTAAATATTTCGATAACATTCATCCCCTTTGTGGGTAAAATTCTCCCACTTATCTGACTTCAAAACGCCCAAGATCGCCAGTGGGCGTTTCCCATTCGGTTTTTGCATCCTCCACACGAGAGACCCGCGGACCGGTTTTTACTGTCTCCGCGAACCGCTCGACCACATCACGCCGACCCTCGGCCACCGTTTCCACCTGGTCATAACTTACGTTGCGTACCCATCCGGTGAGACCGAATAACGCGCCGGCCTGCTGGACGAAAGCACGAAAGCCTACCCCTTGTACACGCCCCGTCACCCAAAGGTGGACGCGCACCAGATCGTCGGAGTTTGTTTCTGCCATTTCGTTCCTTTTTCGGATTACTTTGTTTTTCGGTGTTTACCGTATCCAATTCACTCGTCTGCCTCGTCTGAATCCTCCTCGTGCCAATCTTGATCTGGGTAACCACCGAGTATATCGAGTTGGGTAGTGTCTTCGGTGAAAAACAGATTATCCAGCGCTCCTTCGATGAATTCGGCCTCTTCATCATCTGTTTCGGCGTCGAGCAATTCCTCCAGCCGGTCACGGACGCCATCTCCGCCGATCTTTGAAAGCGCCCAAATAAGTTCACGGCGCAATTCCAGGTCTTCTTCGTCTTCCAGCAGGTCGAGCAGGACCGAGCAGGCGGAAGCCAGCTCCAATTCTCCGGCGGCATGGATGGCCTCGGAGCGGATGTCTTCGTCGGGGGCGCACAGTTGCGAGAGCACCTGCTTTTTCCAGCGAACGTTACTGGAACGGCTCATGGCGAACAGGGCACTCACCATCCAGTCGGGGTTCTTCTCGTGGTAGGCGGCTTCGATGAGCGGAATGACTTCTTCGCGTCCCGAATATCCCAGCGACTCCAGCGCCCGCCTGCGGACCAGAATCTGCTCGGTAGAGGTGGTCGCTTCGATCAGTTGGTCTTCAATCTTGTGGTGGATTTCAGCGGGGATTTTTTCCAATTCGCCCAGGTAGACGAACAATCCCAGGGCATTTGCCACCGCCGCGCGCACTTCGGTGTCTTCGTCTTTGTTCAAGATTTTCAGGTAGACCGGGATGAGTTTCGCCTCCTCGCACTCCCAAAGCAGGCGGATTGCCTGGACGCGGACGCGCGCCTCCGGGTCCGTGAGCAGGGGACGGGCCAGGTCGTCGAAGCAGGTCAGCGTGTCTGCTTCGGCCAGGTCTTCCAGGTCTTCGAGCAATGTCTGCTTGCGGCGTGCCGAGACTTGCGGCCAGGCTTCGAGTAGGAGTTTCAGGTCAGCCGGCGCCAGGTCCGAGAAGCGATGCAAATAGCGCGCCGGAAAGGGATTGCTATCATCGAGCAGGGCGTCTAGAATGGTCTGAAAGGGTACATTCCGGGTCATAGAAAAATCGCCCTTCTCCTACGGGAGGGTGAAAGTGACCGGGCTGATAATGTCTTTGATGTAGAAAAAACCAAGCAGAATAAGCAGGACCATGAAGCCGAGGCTGTTGATCGCGGCCTGGTATTTGGCTGGAATGGAGCGGCGCAGGATGATCTCGACCAAGGACGTGAAGACCCGCCAGCCGTCCAGGGCCGGGATGGGCAGCAGGTTGATCACGGCAACGGTAAGTGTCAACGAGATGATCACCAGCAGGGTATAGTTAGTAGGAACTTGAGATTGACTGCTTGTGGCTGTCTGGCGGCTGGCAACGTCACGCGCCACCGACTGCTGGAACAGGTTCCAGATGCTGCGTGGCCCGCCGACCTGGGCTTCTTGTGCGGGAATGGTTCCGGCGATGATGCGTCCGGGCAAGGCCAACAGGTTGTTGATGTCGCTACCGACAGCCGAAAAACCGGCCGGGATGGTTTGGAACCAGGATTTCGGCGGGTAAAGTGGCTGGCCAATAGCGACTCCCATTGGCCCCTCGTCAGCCGGAGAGGCGGAGCGTGGGGTGACGGTGATTTCCAGCACCTGGCCCTCGCGCAAGATGACCAACGGAAGTGGTTCATCGAGGTAATTGTGGGTGATCTCAACCAACCGTGCGTAGCTCGTGACGTGCATCCCTCCGGCGGCCAGGATGGTGTCGTTGATTGCTAATCCGCCCTGTTCAGCAGGTGAACCCGCGTCGACCACAGCAACAACGGTAGTGTGGTTATCGGGGATGCCGACCTGGCTGAAGAAAATAGTGTAAACGAGGACGGCTGTCAGCAAGTTCATGCTTGCTCCGGCCAGAAGCACGGCGATGCGCTTCCAGGGTTTGGCGGCGGCCATCCCGCCTGGCATGTTCGGATCGTCTTCTCCTTTGATTTTATTGAAGCCGCCTAATGGGATCCAGTTCAGGGTGAAGTCGGTCCCTTTCCAGTTGAACAGCTTCACGGCACGCGGTGGAAAGCCGATCCCGAACTCTTCCACTTCGATGTGAAACAGACGGGCAACGATAAAGTGCCCCAACTCGTGAAGCAGGATAATTCCGGCGAAGACCACTACAAAAATGACTCCGCCGAGTATGGTAGTACTCATTTGACCTCGCCAACAATAAATTTACGCCTCCTGCGAGGCGGATAGGCTGATTATATCCTTTTTGATGAGCAGAGTCTAACGGTGGAGATAAAAAGAAGGTGAGAATATCATGCCATGCGCCGACATGACTAGACCAGCCTTGCCGGACCTCCAACGCGCGCCAGGCGCACTTCCCGGACTCCCGGTATGTTGCGCAGTAAACCGGCCACACGTTCCGCCTCGGCCCCTTCCGTGATCACATGGACGTTTGGCCCGGCGTCAATCGTGTAGCAGACGGGCAGTCCCTTTGCGCGCGCTGCGCGGACGGCTTGCATGACGGTCAGCGTGGCTTCCTGCCAATAGAACAACGGCGGACGGGAGGTCATCATCACGGCGTGCATCATATTCGAGTCGAGTTCGACGATATCTGCCAAAGCCGCAAAGTCACGCTGCTGGATGGCGTTCCGACAAATCTCCAACCGACTGGGAGCGTCTGCCAGGCGCGCTGCTTGTAACGGACTGGTGCCGGCCAGGGCGTGGCCTTCGGTGGAACCGGTCGGCTTGGGCTCACTGGAGAGTATTGCGATGCAGTCGGCCAGGACCCAATGCTCGAGCGGGGCAATGGAGACGGCGTAAGAATCGGAATCTCCCATACCCATCTGCCATTCCACAAATCCGCCGGGGATGGAGCGGCAGGCCGACCCGGAGCCGCGCCGCGCCAGCCGGGAAAGCGCGGCTTCCTCCAGGTCCAACCCCGCCGCTTTGGTTGCGGCCAGGGCTAATGCTGCAAACGCCGCTGCCGATGAGGCGATTCCGGCCCCGCTGGGAAAGTTGCTCTCACTGGCTACGCTGGCGCGAGTCTCAATCCCTGCCATTTTGCGCACAATATCAAGAAAGGCGGAGATGCGCTGCAACCTCGCGCCCTTGACCGGCCGCCGATTGATCCTCAATGAGTCTCCCGGCAATTCGGTGCTAATTTCTTGGAACTCGACACTGGTGCGCGTCTCCAGACCGGCCAGATTCATAGAAATCGAACCGTTGGCAGGCAGGCGCAGAGCCTCGTCTCGGTTGCCCCAATACTTGATAAAGGCGATATTCGGATGGGCAAGCGCGGTTGCTTTCCAGGTAGGCATCGGATTGGATCAACCTTCCTCTATTTTTGGCTGTTCCACAATTCCTTCAAACTGCTCCAACGCGGGCTGGACGATGGTGGAAGAGGCGGGAGTATTCACAGTTGGTGTTTCTCCGGCATTGCCGATAATTTGCCGATATATTGCCGATACTCTGCCGATAAGCGATAGGCGCGCTTCCGGCGGGATGGATCGGTCATTTCCAGCCAGCCAGCCTGCACCCATCCCTGGCACAGGAGGCGCGCCATGCGGGCCGACAGGCCCAGGGCTTCGGCTATTTGAGATGTGGTGATCTCTTCCTGGCGGCTGAATAACCCCAGGACCAGGCGGGCACGCTGGTCCAGCCTGCGGATGAAGTCCGGCTCGGGGGTAACGGGATTTTGTATCAGGTGCAGGGCTTCGTCCCTGGCGGCGGTGAACACATCGGAAAGAAGGCCGAGGAAGTAATCCAGCCAGGGAGTCAGGTCTGCTTCGGCATGGCCTTCGTAGTAGTTGTGATGCGGATGGACTGCCAGCGCTTTGTAGTAAGCATCCAGGTCACGGGCATGATATTCCTCGAGCGAAAAGAATCCATGCAGGCCGTACCCGCCGCGATGAAGGAGGAAAGTCGCCAGGAGACGGGCGGTGCGCCCGTTGCCGTCGTAGTAAGGGTGAATGGCGACGAATTGATAGTGCGCCAACCCGGCGACAATGGGAACCGGGAGGTTCTCCTGTTCGGTCCAATTTACCCAATTGACGAGGCCGGTCATCAGCGCCGGGACATCAGCGGCTTCGGGCGGCAGGTAAACGATGCCCCCGCTGACAGAGTCGCGGATGACGTTCTGTCCATCGCGATAGGGCGTGGTAGAGGCCCGCTGACCGTATTCGACCAGGGCGTGCAAACGGCGGATCAAATCTTCGGTAAGGGGTTTCTTCTGCGCGGCCCACTCTTCCACGCGCAGCAAAGCATTCCAATAATTGCGGACTTCGCGCACGTCCCGTTCGCGGCCCCGGACCGTAGCGCCGCCCTGCTCGATGACGCGGGCGGCTTCTTCGAAAGTCAGGCGGTTGCCTTCGATGCGCGTCGAATAGTGCGTGGCGCGGATGCGCACCCGCTGGCGCAGTTCGGCCTCGACCGGCGGCGGGAGCGGACTCTGCTCCACCACGGCGCGGGCGGCTTCGATTTCCATCAGCCGGCGCGCCAGGGCAGGCGTGATGATATAGCGGGGCTGCCAGACCGATTTATCGTTACTCATAGCGTCATTATACTGTCCGCGCCGACTCCATCTGCCGCTCATTCTTCATCATCACCAAGTCCTTCCCACCAATGTTGAGTGGAATTTTCTGAAATTCCAGCTATTCTCTCTGCTACATCGTACTCCGGTGCAGACGGAATCATCTTCGCCATTTCTTCTGCAAAACCGTATTGATTTGCCCAATCAACTAAATTCCACCAGCGATCTCGGATAGCACCAGCAGTCGAAAATGCTGCTCCTGCTAATATCAATGGGACTGGTGGTTTGGGAATATTTGGATCGCTTTTATGATTATGCAATATGCTCAATTCATGATGAATTCTAGCCCAATCTTCAGGCAAGGGGACGGGTATATCAGAAGATAGTTGTTTCATTATAACCTCCCCTCAAACGCGGACCGCAGCACTGCCTGCATCAAGCGCCTCGCCGCGGCGCTGTTTTGGACCGTCCAGCCGGAGGCGGTGAGGAGTTGGTCAATCTGCTGGCGAGCGAGGGATTCGGGGGTGGGCATGGAGGTACGCAAGCCTCGTGAATAGTGTATAGCAAAAAGGGGACAAAGTCAAAGGCTTTTGCATAATGAGAATGCCAGGAATTTCGAGAACTATCGAGGGTTACCCATAGAATGAAAATGATACAATATTGAAGTACTTGTTTCCCGAAACATATTTTCGATTGGATTCTCGTCAGGAGGAGTCCTCTATGAAACGAATGGCATTTTTCTTCATGATCGGAACTCTGTTGCTGGCCGCCTGTACCTCTGCAACGCCCCAGCCAACCGCCACACCGACGATCACGCCCACGGTCGTGCCCACGCTTGCACCCACGCCGACATATGGATGGGACTCCCAAGGCTGGAATCTGGTCTGGTCCGATGAGTTCGATGGCAATACGATTAACCCCCAAAACTGGACATTCGATAAAGGCGGGAACGGTTGGGGGAATGCAGAACTGGAGTACTACACCGATCGGCCCGAAAATGCCCGCCTCGAGAACGGCATGTTGGTGATCGAAGCGCGCCAGGAGCTTTATGGGGGTCTCCAATATACCTCGGCCCGCATGAGATCGCAGGGCTTGCAGGAGTTCCAATACGGGCGTATTGAAGCGCGCATGAAACTGCCTTCCGGGCAGGGGATCTGGCCGGCCTTCTGGATGTTGGGCAATGATTTTGGCAAAACGAAAGCCTGGCCGATTTGCGGTGAGATTGACGTCATGGAGTACGTTGGCAAGACCCCGGATACTGTTTACGAAACCGTGCACGGTCCGGGATATTCGGGCGCCAAGGGGATCGGTTCACATTTTGCTCTTGATGCTGATACGCTCAAAAACGATTTTCACGTCTACGCCATTGAATGGCAGGAGGATGAGATTCGCTGGTATGTGGATGACCAGGAAGTTTTCAAGGTGACCCCCGATCAGATCCCGGCCGGGACGCAATGGGTGTACGATCATCCGTTCTTTTTCATCCTGAACCTGGCAGTCGGTGGTGGCTGGCCCGGTTACCCGGATTCGACCACAGTCTTTCCGCAACAACTCCAAGTGGACTATGTCCGGGTATATCAGAAACCCTGACGAGCCATTGCAACACCTAAAATTTATCCCATAACGTGTGATACAAACAATCTCCCCTGCCGCTTGGTAGGGGAGATTGTTATTCAGTGGGTTATGCCTTCGCAATGCGCCTCTTCGCTATTTTTTTAGGGACGACCTTCAAGGATTGTTCGGCGGCCATTTCTGCGGGCTTTTCTACCAGAATAGGTTCTGGCTTGTGCCGCCACTGACGCCACGCCAGCCAACCGGACCCGGCGCCGGCCGCGCTGACCAGGATGCCGAACACCCAGCCGACGTACGGGATCGCCCGTAAAAGAGTATAGACCACCGTCCCGGCCAGTATGGCCAGGATGTCCATCCAGACGGCTCTGCGCTGGAAGAGCTTCCCGAACAGCCAGGTTCCGGCGACGTAGATGACGACGATTTTTGTCCCGTAGACGATGAAGAACCATAAAGCTGCCAGCGCCAGCCCCAGGCAGGCGTAGGCTGCCACCCACAGTGCTATCGAAAGCTGCCACAGCCCTAAGAAGTTCAGTCCCAGGCCGATGGCGAAGATAAGCACCGCCAGTAAAAGCGCCACGCCGATCAAAGCGAAGGCGATGACCAGGGCCAGCAGACCGCTGCCGAGCGTCCGCCAGGGATGGGTTCGCAGCGGTTCCCCGGACCGTTCGAGCGGTTTGTGCGTCAGCCAGAGCGCCAACAGGCTAAAGACGAACAAGACCGCCCAGTTGCGCAACAGGCTGAGCGCCCACATCCCCCAGTCGAACGTTTTGGCTGGCGGCACTTCGGCGATTCGTAGATGGACAGGACGCCCGGCGGAGGTGATGTTGCTGCTTGAGTCGCTGGCCGGTTTGGGCGCTTCGAAGTGCAGTTTGATGGTCAGGTCGTCGAAACCCAGCAGGGTCATCAGCCCGTTATAGAGCTGGATCGGGCCAATGACGGTGTGCAGGTTCCGCCCCACCTGGCCGTTCAGGCCGGAATCCAGCCCGACTGCGTATAGGTCTCGCCCGATGACGGAGTTGCTCCCGCTGGTCAGGCTGACGGTGGCCACGTACAGGTCACGCCCCAGTGCGGCGTGCGGGGCCAGGTCGAGGGTCAGGGCCAAGGCGTAGACCCCGCCGGTAACCGTCCCGCCGATGCCAGCATTCTGCCCGATCAGGATGAGACTGCCGTCCACCGTGCCGTTGACCGTCACCTGGTTGCCCAGGGCGAAAACGTTACCGTCCACCGTCCCGTCAATGGTGACGTTCTGACCGATCAGGATGGCGTCCTGGTCGAGCACCGTCCCGGCGGGGACGCTATCGCCGGTGATGATGCCGTCCGAAGCGGCGACGGGGGTGGGAGAGGCAAAGGCGACGAGAAGAGCGAACAGGATAAAAGCAATCTTGATGTGGCTGGTTGGTTTCATAGGAATTCTCCTCAAAGCAAATATCATAAAGGCAGATTTTCCGGCCATACCTTTAACCGTTCTTTTTCCCCGGCTTTCCATAAATTGTGGTCAAATGTTGCAAATATAATGGACATGTCCAGTGTTTCCTGCCAAACCATCACGGAGGCAAGGTGAACGGCATCATAGCCCCGCAACCCATGCTCCCAAGCAAGCCGGGATGCTCTCTCGATAATTCCTGTGCTGATGCCAAAACGAGTGAATGAATGCCAGTGACTGAGAAAATCCTGCCAGGATTGCCATGCTGTCTCCTGTTCCACCCATTTCAAGCGTACTGCTTTTTCCAAAGCGGAAGCTATTTCTACTTGCGTAATGATAGCCGTACCGACTGCTTCTGCCTGGTCAACCAGGGTGAAAACTTCCTCCGAAGCGGGTTCGTGGATGTAACGTTTTACCAACGCACTCGTGTCCACGTATACGATCATTCTCGGCCTTCCACAACCAGATCGGAGATTTGGCCTTTGCCCCGGTTGACTGCGCCTGGGCGATAGGGTTGAAGCTTCTTGCCATCCCATTCAGCAATCCCAGCATTGACCATTGCCTGCAGACGTTCCTCCAGGGATGGCTTGAGCGGAACGATCTGCCCGATGGCTATCCCCCGCTCCGTAACAACGATCGTCTGGCCGGATTTCACACGCCGCAGGTATTCACTCAATCGGCTCTTGAGTTCGCGTGTTCCAACCCGCATTTCGTTCATGAGCATCTCCTTTTGTGGTTGCATTGTATCTCGTGTGGATACATTTTGCAAGCGCCAGGGACACCCGCTCGGCATAGGACTCTCGTCCCCACCATAACAGTCATCCCTCTATTCTCACTACCGCCGCGCCGACGAACTGACCGTCTCGCAACTGTTCCAACGCCTCGCCCGTCTGTTCCAGCGGGAAAGTCGTCACGTCGATCTTGACCGGCACCCGCGGGGCGAGCGCCAGGAATTCCTCGCCGTCTTTGCGGGTGAGATTGGCCACCGAGCGGATGAGGCGTTCCTCCCACAACAGGGAATATGGAAAGGCCGGGATGTCGCTCATGTGGATTCCGCCGCACACCACCACGCCGCCCTTGTTGGTGGCTTTCAGCGCCGCCACCACCAGCGGTCCGAGCGGGGCGAAGATCAGCGCCGCGTCCAGCTTATCAGGTGGCATCTGCGTAGAATCTCCGGCCCAATCCGCACCCCGGCGCCGGGCGAACTCCTGGGCGGACGTGTCGCCGGGACGAGTGAAGGCGTAAATCTTCTTCCCTTCGTATTTAGCCACTTGAGCGATGATGTGCGCGGCTGCGCCGAAGCCGTAGATCCCCAACGTTTCCACGTTTTCCCCAGCCATGCGGTATGCCCGGTAGCCGATCAGACCGGCGCACAACAGTGGCGCCACTTCCACATCGGTATAGGTGGCAGGAAGGGAGAAGCAGAAGCGTTCGTCGGCTACTGTGTTCTCGGCAAAGCCGCCGTCCACATGGTAGCCGGTGAAGGTGGGATGCTCGCACAGGTTTTCCTGTCCGCGCAGGCAGTAACGGCAGGTCCCGTCGGTGGCGCCCAACCAGGGCACGCCGACCCGCTCCCCTGTCCGGAAGCGCTTCGTCCCCGGCCCGGCTTGGACGACCGTCCCGACGATTTGATGTCCCAGTACCAGCGGTAGCTTCGGCTGGCTCAGTTCACCGTCAACGATGTGCAGGTCGGTGTGACAGACACCGCATGCGTGGACCTTGAGCAGCACCTGTCCCGCTTCCGGCTGCGGGACGGGCAATTCCGTCAGGCGCAACGGCTGGTGAGGCGCTTCGAGCAGCATGGCGCGCATAGTTTGCATGTTGGCTCCTTATGGTGTGGGCAGGGGCGGCGTGACGCTGTGGCCGCCCCACCAGACCCGGCAACTGCCCCGCTTCCACCCGGAGCCGGCGGTGATTAGTATCGCCGTGAATGCCTTTTACTGCTGCTTGCATAAATATCTGTATTTGTTACTATCGAAATGTTCCTAGATTATGGGATTTTGGTTCAAATATTTACGCAGTCCTCTGTGGCAGGGAGACCACCAGATGGGGCAGTCTCCCTGCGGGTTTCTGGCCGGGATGTCAGTGCAGGATTAACGGCAGGAATATGGTGAACGAGGGGGGTTCTACTGCGGTGATCGTAACGTTCACTGTGATCGTATCGGTGCCTCCATTGCCATCAGAGACCTGAATGACGAAGCTATCGGAACCATGGTAGTTAAGAGCGGGGATATAGACAATGGATTTAGAAGTCCCTGTATCGGAAGCGGATGCGGCGCCATATGAGGCAGGGGTAGAGATGCTCCAAGTGATGGTATCGCCGCCATCCACATCCGTCGCATGCAGGGTCAGGCTGAACGGCGTGGTTGAGCCGTCTTGAGACATGCTGACGTTAATGGAAGCGCCTTCGGTGATGATAGGCGCATCGTTGACCTCACTGACGGTGACGGTGATCGTCTCGCAGTCTGTTAGAGCGCCATCACTGACGCAGACATCGAACGGGTAAGATCCAGTACCCTGGGCTTCGGTAGGCGTCCAGGTGAAGACACCCGTGGCAGGAACGATTGAGGCACCCGTAGGAGCACCAACCAGGCTGAAAGTGATTGTGTTGGCAGGCAAGTCTGCATCAGTGGCATTGGCATCGAAGGTCAGTTCGACAAGTTCGTTTACAGATTTAGCACCAATGGCACCAAGTACTGGAGCAACATTGACCTCACCAACCGTGACAGTGATCTCTTCATCATCGCAGAGAGGAGTTGTGCCATTATCGCAGACTTTTACTGTGAAGGTATACGATCCAGTACCCTGGGCTTCAGTAGGTGTCCAGGTGAAGACACCCGTGGCAGGAACGATTGAGGCACCCGTAGGAGCACCAACCAGGCTGAAAGTGATTGTGTTGGCAGGCAAGTCTGCATCAGTGGCATTGGCATCGAAGGTCAGTTCGACAAGTTCGTTTACAGATTTAGCACCAATGGCACCAAGTACTGGAGCAACATTGACCTCACCAACCGTGACAGTGATCTCTTCATCATCGCAGAGAGGAGTTGTGCCATTATCGCAGACTTTTACTGTGAAGGTATACGATCCAGTACCCTGGGCTTCAGTAGGTGTCCAGGTGAAGACACCCGTGGCAGGAACGATTGAGGCACCCGTAGGAGCACCAACCAGGCTGAAAGTGATTGTGTTGGCAGGCAAGTCTGCATCAGTGGCATTGGCATCGAAGGTCAGTTCGACAAGTTCGTTTACAGATTTAGCACCAATGGCACCAAGTACTGGAGCAACATTGACCTCACTGACGGTGACGGTGATCGTCTCGCAGTCTGAGAGAACGCCATCACTGACGCAGACATCGAACGGGTACGATCCAGTACCCTGGGCTTCAGTAGGTGTCCAGGTGAAGACACCGCCGATCGTGATGCTCGCAAAGGTTGGTGCGCCAGTCAGGCTAAACGTAAGCGTCTGGGCAGGTAAATCTGCATCAGTGGCTGTGGCGCTGAAGCTTAGGAGTGCCAGTTCGGCGATGCTCTTTGCGCCAATAGAACCCAAAACCGGCGCATCGTTGACATCGGTGACTGTGACAGCCATGTCCTGGCTGTCGGTCAGCGAACCATCAAAGACCTGCACGGTCACGTCGTAAACGTTATTTCCATCAACATCCGTGGGACTTTCAAAATTGGGTGCGCTGGTGAAGGCAAGCACTCCGCTGGTTGCGTTGATCGTAAACCTGGCTGAATCGTCTCCACCGGAGATCGAATACGCCTGGGTTGCGCCCGCATCCGGGTCTGTTGCCGTGACGGTGATGACGGCCGTGCTGTTTTCAGGCACTGAAACGCTGGCAGTGGTACCGCCCCCGTTGGAGGTGATGACCGGAGCTTCGTTGACATTGGTGACGCTGATGGCAAGTGCCTCTGTGTCTTCTGGACCACTACCGATGGTGCTGTCATACACTTCCACAGTAACGTTCAGGGTGGAAATGGTCTCGAAGTCGAGCGCTGAACCGACCTTCAGACGTAATTCAATCCCAACGATCTCGAACAGGCTGGCATCTGTACCGGAAAGACTCAGCACATTGGTACCCAGAGCATCGTCTGTAATGGTGATGTCAGCGACTTTGATGGCACTGTTGGTGTTAGTATCTTCGGGAAGAGTTGTGGTGACGTTGGTCAGGCTGACTGTTGGTGGAGTATTTACGACCTCAAACGCGCCGATGTCGCAGTGCGCGCCTTGCGGGCGGGTGATGCCGCGCTGGTCGGTGGCGGCGCAGGTGGTGTCATTCCCTGTATCAATGGCGGAGGAGCCGGGCAGGAGCGGGATGGTTTGCGTGGAACCGCCGTGGTCCCCCAGCGTGCCGAGCTTGGGATCAGTGATGATGATGTTCGTCGTGCAAGTGCTTCCCGCAGGACAACCGCCCTGCACGACACTGTCGCTCACAACGGGAGTAGTACCGTTATTATAAATTTGCGCTCCGGCAGAAGTAGCCGTATTGTCCCAGAAAATCGTGTTACGGATCTGTGGATTGCTGCTGGAAGCGTTGTACATCCCGCCGCCGAGCTTCGCCGAGTTGCCGCTGATGGTGACGTTCGTCAACGTCGGACTGCTGGAGTTCCAGTTGATCATCCCGCCGCCGTATTCACTCGCCGTATTACCGCTGAAGGTGACGTTCGTCAAAGTCGTAGTGCCGCCATTGCTGTACATCCCGCCGCCGAAGTCCGCCGAGTTGCCGCTGAAGGTGACGTTCGTCAATGTCGGGCTGCCGCCATAGCTGTACATCCCGCCGCCCCAACCCGTCGTTGAGTTGCTGCTGAAGGTGGCGTTCGTCAACGTCGGACTGCTGTAAAAGTTGTACATACCGCCGCCACCGCCGTTGACGTCAGACGCCGCGTTGCCGCTGAAGGTGACGTTTGTCAACGTCGGACTGCTGTAATAGTTAGCCATCCCACCGCCGTTAAACGCCGCGTTGCTGCTGAAGGTGACGTTCGCTAACGTTGGGCTGCTGGACTCGTTGTACATCCCCCCGCCGCAACCCGAGTGGAGGCAATCAGTTCCATTGGCATTGCCCGCCATGATGGTGAAGCCATCCAGGGTTGCGCCGGTTGCGCCGGTGACAACATGGTATGAATTGTCGCTATTGGCGGCTACGCCAATCTCGCCGCTCAGGGTGGTGACATTGAGCGCGGGGTTGCGCTGGCTGCGCGCCGTCTCCGTCCCGGCGAATCCGCCGTAGAGCGGCACGCCATTCTTGAGTTGGAAGGTGGCGGCACGGTCCGTTCCCGTGGTCGGCTTGTGCGTCCCAGCCGCAGCCCAGATCTCCTGCCCGGAGATGGCGCCGGTCAGGGCAGTTTGTAACGCGCAGGCATTCGCCCAATTTGAGCAATCACCCGTTCCACTCGCGGTTGGTTTGGCGTAGCGCACGCCTGCCGCTTCATACGCGCCGATATCACACTTCTCGCCTTGTGGACGGGAGACGCCGCGCTGGTCGGTGGCGGCGCAGGTGGCGTTGTTCCCCGTGTTGATGGCCGAGGAGCCGACCAGGAGCGGGATGGTCTGGGTGAAGCCCCCGTAATCCCCTAGCGTACCAAGCATGGGATCAGCAGTGATGATGTTCGTGCCGCCTGCATAGCCGCCCTCTACGACACTGTCGCTCACGCCGGAAGTGCTGTTTTGCTCCCAAATCTGGGCTCCGTCGGTGGTAGCCGTATTACCCCAGAAAATCGTGTTGATGAGACTACTGCCACTGTCCAAGTTGTACATCCCGCCGCCGAAGTCCGCCGAGTTGCCGCTGAAGGTGACGTTCCTCAACTGTGGAACGCGGGCAGAGTTGAACATCCCGCCGCCGTATACACTCGCCGAGTTGCCGCTGAAGGTGACATTCGTCAAAGTCGGTTCGCCGTGATCGTTGTAAATTCCGCCGCCGTATTGCGCTGAGTTGCTTTTGAAGGTGATGTTTGTCAAAGTCGGATTGCTGCCGGATTTGTTGGCCATCCCGCCGCCGTAGACCGCCGAGTTGCCGCTGAAGGTGACATTCGTCAAAGTCGGATTGCTGCCCCAGTAATTGTACATCCCGCCGCCGTTTTGCGTCGCCGAGTTGCCGCTGAAGGTGACGTTCTTCAGCGTTGGACTGCTGGAATCGTTGTACATCCCGCCGCCGTCGTAGTCGGGATCAGTACCATTGGCATTGCCCGCCGTGATGGTGAAGCCATCCAGGGTCGCGCCGGTTGCGCCGGTGACAACATGGTAAGAATTATCACTGATACCTGCTGCGCCAATCTCTCCGCTCAGGGTGGTGAGGTTGGTCGCGGGGTTGCGCTGGGTGCGCTCCGTCTCCGTACCGGTGAATCCGCCGTAGAGCGCCACGCCATTCTTGAGTTGGAAGGTGGCGGCACGGTCCGTTCCCGCAGTTGGCTTGTACGTCCCAACCGCGGCCCAGATCTCATCGCCGCTGAGCGCGCCGGTCAGTGCGGTTTGTAACGTGCAGGCATTCGCCCAACTTAAGCAATCGCCGGTGCCGCTTGCGGCTGGTTTGGTGTAGAGCACACCCGCAGCGTGCGCAGCTTGAAGCGGCGTGACTGCCAGCATGAATACAATGACGAACAAAACAGAGAATACACGTGAGACTGACTTTTTGGCAAACATGGAAATCCTCCAGTTTGAAATGAATCTGATGATGTGCGGCTGTTCCGCACACCACATTCCGAGGTTGTCTAATTCATTAAGAATATCTTACATCTTTGTTTTTCAAGCGGCTTTTGTCATTATTAGAACGCTTTGCCTAAACACTGACCCGGCCCCGGCGCGGGGATGGGCAGTTCGGCGAGAGGCAGGGGGGCGTGGTGGGCGTCGGGCAGCATGGCGCGCATGCTTTCCACTGAGTGATCTTACTTTCTCTTGAGCAGCGCTTCCAGGTCGGGAATATCCTGGGCGGCGCAGCCGGAGCAGGTCCGCAGGTGGTGAGTGCGCTGATGATCATGGCAGCAAACAGGAAACAGGCTATCCTTTTCAAGGCATTCCTCCTGAAAGAACCCCACCACACTAATTCTCGAGCGAGTTGATGACTTTGAAAGCAAGTGTAGCACAAAAATCATGGAGGAAAAGGCATTCCATAACACAAAAACACTTATCACGTGACATGGGAGCACCTGACACGGGAACACTTCAAGAAACATGTTGCAATGTGCAACCGCCCATGCTATACTTCCTGCACGAAAGGAGTTTGAGATGAATACGTTGCACGTTCGCAGTGTCCCCGATGATCTGTACCAGCGCTTGCAGCAATTGGCGCAGATGCGCAACCGGTCGTTGAGCGCACAGGTCGTGATGATGTTGGCACAATCTCTGGAAGAAGAAGAGCGCCGCAGGAACCAGGCGCAGGCGCTGACCTCCATCCGCCGCCGCCGCTTTACACCTCCCGTCAAATCCCCCTCCAGTCTTGACCTGCTGCGTGAGGATCGCAAGCGATGAGCGACGAGCGTTTGCGTTTTGTCGTGGATGCCAGCGTCGGGATTAAACTCTTTGTGGATGAACCTCTATCTGGGCAGGCGCACGCGCTCTTCGCAAAACTGAGCGAAGACCCGCCTGCCGAACTATACATTCCCGATCTGTTTTACAGCGAGTGCGCCAACATCCTGCTGAAATATATGCGCCGCTTCGGGCGTCCGCTGGAAGATTCGCAGGCTGACCTGGCAGATTTGAACGCCCTGGCATTGAAGCCCGTTTCCACAGCCGGCCTGATGGAAGAGGCGCTCGTTCTGGCTTCGCAAAAGAATTTGACCGCCTACGATGCCTGTTATACTGTCCTTGCCCACCGCTTGAACATCCCTTTAATCACGGCGGATGAGCCCATGGCGCAGGCGGTGGAGTGGACTGTCTGGCTGGGAGATTTCGAATGAAACTATCCCAACTCTTCGGTCAGACCCTGCGCGATGCCCCATCTGAGGCGGAGGTCGAAAGCCACAGCCTGCTCATGCGGGCGGGATTCATCCGTCCGCTCGGGGCGGGGATATTCTCATACCTGCACCTCGCCAAACGCTCCCTGACCAAAATCGAGAACATCCTGCGCGACGAAATGGACAAGATCGGCGGGCAGGAAATCTCCATGCCGGTTGTACATCCCGCCGACTTGTGGAAAAAGACCGGGCGCTGGTACCAGATTGGCCTGGAGATGGCCCGCTTCAGCGACAGGAATGAGCACGACATGGTGCTCGCCATGACCCACGAGGAAGTCGTTGCCGACTTGGTGCGGCGTGAAGTGCAGTCCTACAAGCATCTGCCGCGGCTCATCTATCACATCCAGACCAAGTTCCGCGATGAGCCCCGGCCGCGCGCCGGGCTGATCCGGGTGCGCGAGTTCACCATGAAAGACAGCTATAGCCTGGACGCCGACTGGGATGGCCTGGACAGGCAGTACCGGGCCCATTACCAGGCCTATTTCAACATCTACCACCGTTGCGGACTGCCGGTCATTGCGGTCAAGGCGGACGTGGGCATGATGGGTGGAAAACTGGCTCACGAGTATATGTATATTTCACCTGTCGGTGAAGATACGATCATCCTGTGCGAAAAGTGTGTTTATACGGCCAATCGCCAGGTGGCGCGCTTCCGAAAATCAGCCGCAACCGCCGAAGAACCAAAGCCAATCGAGAAAGTCCACACCCCTGACTGCAAGTCCATCGAAGAGTTGGCGAACTTTCTCGGAGTGTCGAAAGCCAAAACCGCCAAGGCTGTGTTCTTCATGGCTACCATTCCTCAAGACCCTAAAGGTCTCGCCCCCTTCGGGGGTGCTTCGCGAAGACCTTTAGGGTCTGACCAAGAACAATTCATCTTTGCCGTAGTACGCGGCGACATGGAATTGAACGAGACCAAACTGGCCAACGCCATCGGGGCGCGTGACCTGCGACCTGCGACGGAAGATGAGATAAAAGCCGTTGGCGCGGTGCCGGGATTTGCGTCGCCGGTTGGGTTGGTAGGGGCGACCCTTGCCGTCTCGCACCGGCGTACCGCCGGTGTTCGCGGCACGAACGGTGTGGTCGCCCCTGGTCGGGGACAAGCCCCGCCCCTACAAATCATCGTGGATGATTCCATCCCCGCAAGTACTAATCTTGTTGCTGGGGCCAATGAGCCCGACTACCACCTTCTCAACACCAACTATCCGCGTGACTACTCCGCCGATATCGTCACCGACATCGCCGCCGCGGACGAAGGGCACGCCTGCCCGGAGTGCGGCACGCCCATGAAAACCTCGCGCGGCGTGGAAGTGGGCAATATCTTTAAGCTCGGCACGCGCTACTCGGATTCGCTCGGCTGCACCTATCTCGACAAAGACGGACAGCAGAAACCGGTCATCATGGGATCCTACGGCATCGGCGTGGGCCGCCTGCTGGCTTGCGTGGCCGAAGAACACCACGATGAACATGGGTTGGTCTGGCCGGTCACGGTGGCACCCTTCCACGTCCATCTTGTTCTCTTACGCGGCAAAGGCTCGCCCCAGGCCGAAGAATTGGCCGAGAAGCTCTACGCCGACCTGCAGGCCGCCGGGATCGAAGTCCTCTTCGACGACCGCGACGAAAGCACCGGCGTCAAGTTCAACGATGCGGATTTAATCGGCCTGCCGGTGCGCATCACCGTCAGCGAGCGCGCTCTCGCTCAGGGCGGCGTGGAGATGAAGCTACGCAATACAGCAGAGAAGGTGATCGTTCCGCTCGAGGAAACGGTAGCACGCCTGCGGTCCGAACTTGCCGCGCTGGAAGCTGAAATTGCCGTCAAAATTGTTCCTGTAGAGTACAATGGCTGAAACCGCTTTCTGTATTCTACATTCCGCCTTCTGCCTTCTGTATTCCGAAGATGTCCGCCATTGATCTTGCCCGTCTAAAAATCCAGGCCGCCCGGCTCTCCGAAAAATTCGGCGAACCAGCGACTTTCGTGCGCGGCCTGAACGATCTGCTGGATTTATACTCCAACCGCACTATCCGGGCCACTCAGATTGTCAAGCGGCTCTCTGTGCCAACCTACCGCACCCCCAGGCCCGTCCAGCGCCAGATCGAAAATGAACTGACTGCACTTGCAGAGACCCGCCCCGTGGAGGCCGTCACGTTGACCAAAGCCCTGTGGGAAGCCGGTTCGCTGGAATCTCGCCTGATAGCAGCTCATCTGCTCGGTAGTATCCCGTCGGCCGAGGCCATCCCCGTCTTGACGCGCTTGCCGATTTGGCTCGGCCAGTCCACGGACAAAGAGATCCGCGCCGCTCTGCTGACCGATGCCCTGGCCCGCCTGCGCTGGGAAAACCCGGATGTGTTTTTTATCCTTCTGGAAAGCTGGCTGGGATCGCGGCGTTCGGCGTTGCAGATTTGGGGTTTGCAGGCACTGGTCCCGCTTCTACAGGATCCGCACTTCGAGAATCTTCCGGCGGTGTTCCGCATCCTGCGACCGGCCGTCGAGGCTGCCGGCCCCGACACGCAATTGGACCTCCAGGCCTGCCTCGCCGCCTTGGAGCAAGTCTCGCTGACCGAGACGCTGGCCTTCCTGCGCAATATCCTGGCCGACAACCCCCCTCCAATGCTCCTGCGGACGATACGCCGCATCCTGCCCGCCTTCTCGCCAGAACTCCAAACCACTTTGCGGGAAATTTTGCGTGAAAGGGCAACATCATGACCCTGACACCACGTGAACGACTTCAGGCTTGTCTTGATAACGATTCCGCCTTCGACCGGTCGCCGGTCGCTTTGTGGCGTCACTTCCCGGTGGATGATCAATCCCCCGAAACGCTGGCAGCCGCCACGTTGGATTTCCAACGCCGCTACGATTTCGATCTGGTCAAAGTGACCCCGGCCTCATCCTTCTGCCTGAAAGACTGGGGCGTGGAGGATGTTTGGGAAGGTCACACCGAGGGGACGCGCCGGTACACGAAACACGTCATCGAGAAGCCACAGGATTGGGAATGCCTGCCGGCGCTTGACCCGCTCAAAGCCCCGTATCTTTCTGGACAACTGGCCTGCCTCCGTTTAATCCGCGACGAACTCGGCACGGACGTGCCCATGATCCAGACCATCTTCAGCCCGCTGGCCCAGGCTAAAAACCTGGCCAGCGGTGAGACGTTGATCGTCCATCTCCGGCAATATCCCGAAGCCGTCATGAAAGGATTGCAAACCATCGCAGCGACGACGCGTCGCTTCGTGGAAGCCGCTATTGAGACCGGTATTGACGGGGTCTTCTACGCCGTCCAGCATGCCCAGGCCGGAATCCTGACTTTCGACGAGTACAAAACCTTCGGCCTGCCCAACGACTTGAAAACACTAGAACCCGCCCATTCTCTATGGTGCAACCTTCTTCACATCCATGGTCTCAACATATATTTCGACCTGATTACCCATTCCCTATTTCCAGATCACCCTTTCCCCATCGTCAATTGGCACGACCGCGAGACTTATCCATCGCTATCAGAAGCGCAGAAACGATTCGGCGGGATCGTCTGCGGAGGGGTGAGTCAACGCACGATTGTTTTTGGGAACAGTTCCCAGGTCCGGGAAGAGGCGGCGGACGCCATCCGGCAGACTAAAGGCCACAGGTTCATGCTCGGCACTGGCTGCGTGGTGCCGGTCATCGCCCCACATGGAAATATCCTGGCGGCCCGCCAGAGCGTGGAAATGTCAAGATGAGCCTGCGTGTCATCGCTGGTACGGCCAAAGGCCGCAAACTAAAGGATGTCCCCGGCGATACCACCCGCCCGGTGACCGACATGGTCAAGGAGGCGCTGTTCAATATCCTGGCGAGCGATGTGCAGGATTCGATCTGGTGGGACCTGTTCGGTGGGACGGGCGCAGTCGGCATCGAGGCCCTGAGCCGGGGGGCCTCCTTCGTGCGTTTCTCCGAGCTGAACCGCCTGCCCATCGAGACCATCCGCTGGAACCTGGCGCACTGCGGGCTGGCCGATCGCGCCGAAGTCCGCAGTGGGGATGCTTTTGCCATGCTGGCCGCCCGGCCCGATCGGACGTTTGATTACGTCTACATTGCCCCGCCGCAATATAAAGGATTGTGGTCAAAGGCGCTGCTGGTGCTGGACGCCAATCCCGGCTGGTTGAGCGAGGGCGCGTGGGTTACCGCGCAAATCCATCCGCGCGAGATGCAAGAGTTGGAACTCAAGAACCTGGAGCAGTTCGATGAGCGCAAGTACGGCAACACGTTGCTGGTGTTTTACGAAAAGGGATGAGCCGCGATCTTTGCCCCGAAGTGGGGGTTGCCAATTTACCCGGTTATTTGTATGATAGGTGTAATGCACATTTCCCGGAGGCGCGCATGGATATAACCGCTGTCAAAATCGAAAAGCCCGAAACGATCAATTTCATCCTCGGCCAATCACATTTCATCAAAACCGTCGAAGATGTCCACGAGGCGCTGGTCACTGCCGTGCCGGGCATCAAGTTCGGCGTGGCCTTCTGCGAATCATCCGGCAAGTGTCTTGTACGTTGGTCCGGGACGGATGAGGCGATGATCGAGCTGGCGCAGAAGAACGCCCTCGCCATCGGCGCCGGTCACTCCTTCATCGTCTTTCTGGCAGAAGGGTATTATCCAGTCAACGTACTGAATGCCATCAAAAACGTGACCGAAGTCTGCCGCATCTTCTGCGCCACGGCCAACCCGACCGAGGTGCTGGTGGCCGAGACCGAGCAGGGACGCGGCATTCTGGGCGTGGTGGACGGGTCCATGCCCAAAGGTCTGGAAGGCGAAGAAGATATCGCCTGGCGGAAGGGGTTCTTGAGGCAGATCGGGTATAAAATCGGGTAGGGTACTATCCCATCAGCTTGTCGAAGTCTTCCAGGCTCACTGCCGGCGAGGTGCTAAACGAGATCCCCAGCAACTTGGTCAAAGCCGCCGAGGCCTTCATCGCCTGCCCGGTACCTGGCAGATCTACGATGAGCACCAAGTCTACTCCTCCGAGCAGCGCATAGCCGGACTTGAGTTCTCCGCCATGCTTTCTTATCAGTGCAGCGGCGGCATCGGTGCGTTTGGCGCTGATGCCCTTCAGCCCCTCCCGTGAATATTTGCCGAACATCAGATAAGTGGCCATGTCAACCTTCCTTTCTTGTTTTTACTGTAGAAGACACTCGTGGAATCTTTTCCTATTCATGCAAACAATCGTAAATCTCAAGTTAGTTGGCATCCTACGTTGCTCGTTAAGAAAACAATCCCATAACATCCTCACAATCCGATCTATGGAAACAGTAATAGCTTCGTTGCTGCGAGCGACGACAAGCTACCCACCGGCTTACGGCAGCGGCGGGACTGGCGAGACTCGCTCCCATTATCGCACTATTTCCGGCGTTTTGTGAAACCTACGAGGTTTCAAAGACCTCGGAGGTCTCACAATTTGTGCACTGGATGGCACAATGCTATGCTTCTCTGGGTACTTTGGCGCTTAAAAACAGAATGCTTGTCAGTATTAACAATATTGTTGACGGGAGCAACAGCGTTCCGATAGTAAAACCTGTTAGAATCATCAATAGCAACATCCCGCAGGGGGACAGCAGGAAAACGATTTTCGAAACTCGGGGTGAAAACTTTTGATATGCGGCCAGTAAAAGAAGACTGTGCAACAGAAGCACAGTCGCCCCGATTACTATCACCCCTCCGCTCGCTGCGAATCGGTAAGATAATGGTGCTGGACTGCCAATCTCGAGATAGGTCATTGCCAGACACCCGAACAGGAACAAAGCCCAGGTCAGACTCATTATGGTGGCTATTCGGGCCAGTTTGTGCCACCATGTTGTGGCTATTTTTCCCATACGGAGTGAACACCTTGCAACTTAACCCATTTACAGAGTACTGCGTAAATATTTGAACCAAAATCCCGTCATTTGTGAGTAATTCGATAAAAGCAAGTTCAGAAATTTATGCAAGAAGCAGTAGGCGACATATTATCCCTGAATATGCGTCTGATCCACTGCCACTACCGCTTTCATTCGCACACGTTCGGGCAGCGGCGGGACATTGTCTCCGCCTGCACCCCGAAGTACCCCGTTGGGGCACGAAGGGGCGAAGGGGAATCTCCCCGAAGGGGGTGGAGCGCAGCGTAGGGGGCAGCCGCCTTGCACGATTTTAGTTCCGTGCCGGATAGCCGGCAGTGACTGTCCCACCTGCGGGCGGCTCTGGCAAAACTCGCGAACATCAAAGACTCCACTATTGCCTCAGAACACCTGATTCGCGCAACTGTAGCTCCGTCAGGTGGAGCCGGTGTTCGACGGCAATCCATTACGGCAGCAGCCCTCTATCTTTGCAAAGCTCTAATCTATTGACAAACTTTGCAACTCCTCGCGTACGACGCGGCGCAAGATTAATTCTAACGGCTCTTTTTGTCGCTGAATGTACTCGCGCAAGGCATCGTTCATCATTGTTTGATAGTTGCCGCCGCCCCTCTCGGTGACCACCTGCCGAAACCATTCGATGACATCGTTATCCAACCGGATGGTGATGCGCGTCTTACCCAGAGGAGTCGGATCTATCGCGCCCCGTTTACCTTTGCTGAAATCATACTCTGTTTTCATCGCTGTTCCTCGTATTGTCTGCATTCTCTTGCTGTGGCTTTGCGAGCCGAGATGATACGGATATCCTCGCCGCGCCAAGTATAGACTACCACGAGGATTCTTTCGAACGCATCCGTGCCAACAGTGACAAATCGTTCTTCGTCTGGATAGCCATCTTCTATAGTGAAGGCATTATCATCTGCGAAGACTGCAATAGCATCGGGGAATGCTATTCCATGTTTGTGGCGATTGATGCGCTCTTTGTTTTTATCCCATTGGTAATCCGTCACTCATATTATATGCACAAACGTACACTTGCGCAAGTGGTTCTGGACTACTCAAATCCCAAGTGAAAAAGTGGCCGCCGAACGGTTTGGCTTCGCGACATTGCCCCCGCCTGCACCCTCGCGAAGCACACCCGCAGGGTGCGAAGTACCCCGTAGGGGCACGAAGGGGCGAAGGGGGAGCACCCCCTTGGGGGTTGACACTGAGATTAATCGGTGGCTGGCCTTCTGTGGGTTACGAGGCGACAATATCATTCAAAGACAACTTCAATGCTTTTGCGATGGCAGTAAGAACCTGTGTTGAACCCTTCCGCTTGCCCGACTCAAGTTGAGACAGATAAGGAACACTTATGCCACCCGCTTCGGATAATTGTAATTGTGTCAGGCCTCGATATCCACGCCAGACCTTTATCGGATTCTGACCATCAAGCAGCGCGTATGCCACTTCGCTGGGAATGAGTTCTTCTTCCCCTCGTTCCAGTGCGGCTTTTACAGAATCATAATCACGAATGTCCTGTAAAGTCTCAGCCTGCTCGGCTAGTTGTAGGTAAGTCTCGTAGGGGACAACAGCCCATTCAGGTTTACCATTACGCTCAATAACTTGAATGCTCATCGGTACACTTCTCCACGTGGGGCAACCTTTAGCACCATAATCACCAATTGCTCTTTTTGAATCTCGTATATTACATGCCAGTCGCCAACTCTCAAACGGTATCCTGGGCGATTCTGAAGTTTAGTGGCATTGAGAGATTTGGCGAAGGGGTCGGCGGCAAGTTGTGCCAATTTTTCGCGGATCAAATCAGTGGTATTGTGCGGGAATCTTTGGAGCGACTTTGCAGCCTGTTTGGTGAAGACAATTTTGTACACGCCCCAGTATTAGCACATTGCTAATTGTATTGCAAGTCCCATTTTGCATTTAGCTTTATAAACATCATCTCTTTTGGAGAGGCCAGCCAACGGTTTGGCTTAGCGACATCGTCCCCGAAGGGGAAGCATCCCTCGCGCAGCATATCATACCCGAATGGTACACCCGTAGGGTGCGAAAGGGGGCAGCGGCAGCGGCGGGACAGACGCGACTCCTTCTCAATTCTCGCACGCTTCTTGAAAGCCGCCATCCTATCGGCGGCAGAGCCGCTGCCTTTCCCGCGTAGGTCTGTCCCCCCGAAGGGGGATTGGGGTCCGCTGGAGGGGTTGGTTGGGCCCGTACTGGCTTCCACAACATCTATAGACTCAACTACCCGCTGGGCGCTAAGGAATCTATGGCGTTTGTCCTTTCCACCCGGCTAACCGCGCTATTAGCCACCAAAACGCCTGGCCTTTGAGCTTGCAGTTGAACCCATGTGAATGCGCGCAGGATGGCAGATTGATACACTGATCGGCATGTGTGCTGCACCACGTCGCGCACCACCGACAACTATCGTCCGCATCGGGATAGTAATTCCCATCTGGATCGTAACTTTCGATGTCGGCGAAGTCAAACAAAATCTTATTGTTCGCACGCACATAGGTGCGTATCTGGTTGTTGCGCTGATACAAATTACCGTTGTCCCCACTCCCATCTAAGTGACCTGTCATGTAAATGAAGGCAACATTCGGATAATCCCGCTCCAGGCCATTCATTAAGTTCAAATAGGTATCGATATCCGCTTCAGTAGCCGAACTGACCTGGCCGCACCATGACCACATAACTACATTGCGATCGCTCCCGCTGCCGTCTAAGTAGGTTCGAGTGTTGTTCTCCCAGGTAACCCGGTCCGGAGAACCCAAATCACCGCCTGGCGTGTAGTCAGCGATTGAGAGAATACTTGTCTGAATACTGCCATTCGTATTGTACGCATACAAGGAGTTTTGTGTATACCAGTAACTTGCCCCGCTAATTAACTGACTGCCATGGGAGGTATGACCGTAACTTGCCCGCAACTGAGTTTTAGCCAGATTGATATAATCGGTTGGAATACGGGTGATATCGAGAGTAGTATGGTCAATGATGAGGGCTTGCGAGCCGGATTGCATAACGATCGGCAAATAAACTGCGAAGGGCGGACTGGACGGCGCTAGCGCGGTGGCCCGTGAGGGCTGGACGACTTGCACACTTATAAGCAAGAGGGCTAATGCAATCCAAAGCCTCCATTTAGCGGATGACGTCTTCATTACCCTATATTCCTTTCTAATGTGCCTTAGCTAGCGTTGAATTAAGTTACTGCATAACTTTTTGATGCACTAGCGACCACCTGCTGAAAAATAGCGCCCAACGGTTCGGCTTGGAGCTTTCAAGTTGTTAACCATCCCGATTTTGATAGCCTGCCACATCAGGCCAGACCAGAATGTTCTGTCTCTTTTGGCTCTCAAATATAGTCTGCGCTGAGGTTCTCGTGATTTGTCTTGTGGTGTGATTCGCCTTTCGGCATGCACCGTCACTTACCTTCTCGCTTGACTTGGTTGAAGTAGAGGCCCTTCCCTCTCATCGAATTCTGTTGTCTCGATGGTAATCAGTAATATGGCCTCCTCCGACTTCTCACCCGGCATCCTTCCGAATTTCACTTTATCAGTTTATATCGTTCGTTACAGCAGCTGTGGGTTGGTCGCCGCCCCGGGAACGGCGGAAGAAGCAACGCCCGTTGGCAGCCAACGCCCGTATCTTTGTGGTGAAAACACAGGGAAGTTACCGCCTCACCAGCGGCAGGTATACCCGGTTGCCCCAAAGCATGCCCCAGATACCCCGTTTGGAAACCCAATCCCATTTTTCGTCAAAGGTGATCAAGAAGTCGCCATTCGGCCCACTAGACACGGCGGAGTGGTCTGCCCAATTTCCGTCGATCCATTCCTCTTCCCCAACTTCGCCTGTTGTGGAAACAGCCGTTCCTTCTATGCCATAGTTACCACCGTAGCCAGATGAGAGGTAGGTCCACGTTACCAAGTACTGCTGGGTTCTTTCGTTACCAGCCACAGCCGGATTGACTACATCTCTCCCACCAACAGCAACGTAGAAGACATTGCTGTAATAGGTTCCATCGCCACTCATCAACCGGCCCTCAATGTTCCGATCACTCGGGGTATAGGCGTCTTCCCAGACCACCAGATATTGCCCATTAGAGGTAAACGATGGCATGGCTGCCACAGCCGGGTAATAAGAGGGAGTGCTGTCCGCCATAATCTCGGTAGAAGCAGGGGACATCGGAGTCCCATTTCCTTGCACCCGACGGCAATATATATCGACGTAGGTTGTACTGGGGACCCGTCGTTGCCAGGCAACCAAATACTCGTTGCGACGGTGATTATAGGCCAAATCCGGATACTCATGACTGAAGAAGGCGTCCCCCTGGGCAATCGTGAAGTTCCCCCCGATGAGAGAGCTATCGTTGGCGACGACCTGTCCCATGACATTCAGAGATGTGGCAGACGAGGCGCGACCCGACCAAACCACCAGATACTTGTCTTCCGTGGAGGCGTAGGCTACAGCAGGGGAAAAACCATAATTGGTTGTGGAACTGCAGTCGGTGATGTCGATGACGCTTCCAATAGTATTGCCGGTCGTTTCAAGGCGCTGGCCGCGGATGCAGAACGGGGGGGTGGTGGGCGTGGCGCTGTAGCCCCACACAACCAGGTACTCATTACGTTGGGTGCTGTAGGTCACGTCGGGGTACCAGCGCTCCCCAGGGCATTGGTTGGCGATGGGGAACCGCGATCCGAGCGGTGCCCCATTTGCTGATACCCGCCGGCCGAAAATGTCATCGCAACCGGGGCGATCGTTCCACCACACCACCAGGTACTCCTGGCGCTGGGTGTTGTAAGCCACTGCCGGGTCTTTGGCATCTACGCCTTGATCTCTGAAATCGCCGATGATGAACAGCGACCCCAGCACACCGCCATTGGGAGCCGCGACGACACCCTGATCGGGTGGCTCAACCTGCCGGGCGGATGACCAGGCGTGCGTTTGCCCATTCGCTGGGACGACGAGCAGTGCGCTCAACAGCCCTAGTGTTGCTACGAATATAAATAGACGTGTCTTTTTCATCATCGTTCTCCTTTTTCTTATGAACTGAGACCAAGCGCCTGACTCATGATTCTACAAGCTCGGTGTGTTTAATCCCCAAAGGGGACGCTGTCCCCGAAGGGGATGCTATCCCCAAAGAGAATGCTATGCCAAGACAACGGCGACCCGGCGGCAATTACACTGTCCTTTGGTTGACGACATAACCAGTGTAGCACAAAACCCTGCCTGATTTCAAGTGGTCTGGAAATTTTCCTCTATATTCCCAACAAGTGCGCCAACAGGATCCTCACCCCGATCAAAATCAAGATAATCCCCCCGGCAATCTCCATGCGCTTGCCGAACTTCCCGCCCAGTTTATTCCCCAACCGCAGCCCCAGCCAGGCCACCAGCCCGGTCACCACGCCGATGACGACCGCCGGGTACCAAATGGTCACGCCGATCAGCCCCAGGCTGAGGCCGACCGCCAGCGCGTCGATGCTGACGGCGATCGAGAGCAGCACCAGAGTCCAGCCGCGCGACGGGTCGTTATTGTGGGTCTCTTGCTCGTTGCTGAAACCGGATCGCACCATCCGCACGCCGACGAAGGCCAACAGGCCGAAGGCGATCCAATGGTCGAAGGCGGCGATGTAACGTTCGATGGTGACCCCGGCGAACCAACCCACCACCGGCATCAGGAACTGGAACAGCCCAAAATGGAACGCCAGCCGGAAGGTCGAGCGTGGCCCGGCGGCGCGTTGCTGCGTCCCCGCGCCGAGGCAGACGGCGAAGGCGTCCATGGCCATGCTGAGAGCGATGAGGAAGATTTCGGGAAAATTCATAGTGAAGACCGCCCCCCTTTCGTCCCCCCATTTCGCAGCTCACCTGTGCCTGCGGCACTGGCGCAGGCAGAAATGGGGGGATAGAGGGGGGTTTATGCTTTCCAAATGGTGAAATCTTTCAAAATAGACCCTCCGACGAACTCGCGCAGGAGAGAATTATCCGGGATCAAGTCTATTTCCACCGGCAGGAACCATTCCAGGAAAGCCAGCAAGCGCTTGGCCTCGATGAATTCCTGCGTCCCGTGCGGAACCTGGCGCAAGAGCGGTTCGACGAACACCTTGAGCACTGAGAGCTCGTAAACCAGCGCCGAGTTGAACATGGCGTCCGCGTTTTCCTGGTAGGGGAAGATGTATTTCTCCTCGCCGTTGCGCACCGATTCCCAGCGGCTGATGGTCTGCACGGCGGTGTAGCCGCGCTCGCGTGAGTCGCGCACGATGCGCCGGATCAAGCGTGTATCCGTGGTGGGGACGCGGTTGTGCCGGTCGAGGTTGAGCTGCGTCAGGCAGGAAACGTAGATGCGGAAGGCGCGCCCGGCCAGGGGTGCGGGGACGAGGCGGGGGTTCAGGCCGTGGATGCCTTCCAGGAGGATGATGTGCTCCGGGCCGAGCTGCACCGTCTCGCCGGTCTCCCGTTTCCCGGCTTTGAAGTTGTACTTGGGCAATTGCACGGCTTCCCCGGCGACCAGCCGCGGCAGGTTATCCCCGAGCAGGTCGAGGTCGAGCGCTTCGAACGCCTCGAAGTCGTACTGTCCATCCGCGCCGCGCGGGGTCTTCTCCCGGTCCACGAAAAAGTTATCCAGTTCTAGGGCGAAAGGCGAAAGACCGAGCGCCAGCAGTTGGACGGCCAGCCGGCGTGAGAAGGTGGTCTTGCCGGAAGATGACGGCCCGGCGATGAGCACCACCCGCGCCTGCTCACCGCGCCCGGCGATCTGGCGGGCAATATCAGTGATGTTCTGTTCGTGCAAGGCCTCCGAGACGAGAATGACCTCGCGGCTGCGCCCGCCCTGGATGGCATCGTTCAGCGCCCCGACCGAGTCGATGCCCAGCCGCTCCAGCCACTCGCCGTACTGGCGGAAGGCCGCCAGCAGTTTGGGGTACTGGGGCATGGGTGAAAGGCTGATGGGGGAGCGGCGCTGCGGGAAACGCAGGATGAAGCCATTTCCGGCCGGCAGCAGGTCGAACCACTCCAGGTAGGCAGTAGACGGCACCATGTAGCCCTGGTGGTAGTCACGATAATCGTCCAATTGGTAGAGCGTGACGTAGTCTTTCTGGCGGTGAGACAGCAAGCGGACTTTGTCGTGGTAGCCTTTGTTCTCGAAGTAAGCGGTCGCTTCGGACAGCGAGACTTCCTGGCGGCGGAACGACTCGCCCTCGGCCACCCAGTCGTGCATACGTTTATCCAGAGAGGCCAATTCCTCCTTACCGAGCGGTGGGCGGTCCTCCACATGGCAGAAATAGCCGCCGGAGGAGACCGAGTGGTCAATTGTCAGGTGATTTTCGGGGAACAGGATGCTGAAGGCTGCGCTGAGCAGGAAGGTCAGCGAGCGGCGATAGATGCGGGCTCCATCGGCATCGGCCATGCTGACGGGGGCGAGCTTGGCGTCCATCTGGATCGGGAAGGTCAGCTCGCGCAGGTCGCCGTTGACAATTGCCGCCACCAGCGGGGCGCTAGCGGATCCGGCGCCAGCTTGCAAAAATTCCCCCGCGCTCGTCCCGCGCGGCCCGGCCAGGACGCCTCCGTCTGGCAGGTGGACTTCCACAGTTTCGCGCGGGGTAACAGGTTGGATTTTATCGCTCATGATTTTCTACCACAACGGATACGAAGGTTTTTCTCTTATCACTTTTTACTTATTACTCTTTACTCTCTCCAACAATTTTTCCGGCTGGCCGCTGAATTCCGTCAATGGGATTTCGCCGCGCGTCAGGGCCAGCAGGGTCTCGGTCAAGGCGCGGTTGACCAGTGTCGGCACGCCGTAGTTTTCACCGTAGCGCACGACCGCGCCGTTGAGCCATTCTACTTCACTTTTCCCGCGCCCGGCGTGCAGGTCAATGTGGAAGGATGGCATCTTCCCGCCCCGTCCGCCGCCGACAAATTTCACCATCAGCGGACGGGCGATGAAAGCGGGCAGGTTGGCAGCCAGCACCAGGAGGCGCACCGGAGTCTTGGGCGTATCCACCACGCGGATGCCCCCGGCTTTCATCACGGCCAGCGCTTCACGCAGCATGGCGATCTCGAGCCGGAACAATCCGGGATGTGACAATACCTGGCGCGGCGGCATGTCCAGGATGGCAACGGTCGTGTTGACCAGCAGGTTGGTGAGCATCTTCGACCATTTCATGTCGGCGGCGCGCGGGTAGAGACGGGCGTGCAGCCCGGCCTCGTTCAGCGCCGTGGTCAGCCACAGCGAGAGCGGGTGCCCATCTGCCACGCCGACGCCGCGTGATTTTTCGAGCAGGATGTCTCCGGCAGCGCGACGGGCTACCGACGAAGTCACGGTGCCAGAGATGACGGATTCGTGTCCGAGAACCGCTGCGATGGCCGGTTCGTTGTCCACGCCGTTGGAGAGGCAGAAGATGGGGGGCAAGGGAGATGGGAGAGGAGAGAGAGATTGAAGGAAGGCTTGTGTGTCAAAAGACTTGAGCGCGAAGATGGCAATATCAAAGGGACCGTACTGGAGAGCCTCAGTGAGAGAACTGACCAATCCGAGTGCAGAAGGCGGAATGATGAATGACGAATCTTCTGCATTCTGCATCCCTTCGGCTGCGCTCAAGGCAGGTCTGTCTTCTGCATTTTTCAATTCCAGCCGCAGTCCGCGTCCCCGCAGTTCTTCCACTACCTTGGGTTGCTCCAGGAACACCACCCGGTGCCCGGCCAGCGCCAGCGAGCCGCCGACGTAAGTGCCGATGGCGCCTGCGCCGAATACGAGAATGTTGAAAGGTTGAAGGTTGGAAGGTTGCATACAGGCTGCTCGCTGATTGCTGAGAGCTAATCGCTGTCTTTCCAGTGCGACCGATCGTCGAAATTCAACATGCGCCAGGAGTGGCGTTCCGGCTCATACCTGAACGTCGTGAAGGTCGTGTTGTGGAACATAAAGCGCGGCCCGCCGGAATCAGCCTGCACCGGGATGCCCAGGAGGGCATAGAGTGCCATGTTCAGTATCCCACCGTGGGATGCCACCAGGTAGCTTCCGGGGGCGCGATCGAGCAGATGCTGGATGGCGCGTCCGGCGCGCAGGTACAGCTCCCAGCGGCTCTCGCCGGTTTTGCCAAAATGCGTGTAGGGCGTCGTGAAATCGGGACGTGGAGCCACCTGCGCGGCCTGTTCTTCCGTCAGACCGGTCACGAGGCCGTTGTCAATTTCCATCCAGTCGGGATTGAACTCCAGCGGCACGCCGAGCGCCTGGCTGATGATCTCTGCCGTTTGACGGGCGCGCAGCAGTGGACTGGCAATGCACTTATCGAATGTAACACTCTCTGCCAGCCAACGGTCCGCCAGGGCCTGCGCCTGGGCGCAGCCCTTCTCCGTCAGCGGGAAATCGGCGCGACCCTGGAAACGGTCTTCGGCGTTGCCGACCGATTCGCCGTGACGCAGGAAGGTGATGTGGTAGATAGAGGTTTCGTTCATGGGAGGGTATTTTACCATTAGTCATTAGTATAGAAAGACACCCGGTGTCTCGAGACGCCGGGTGTCGGCGAAATTCACTACCAGGAATGCTGCACTTCTTCGTTTATCTGTAAAAATATTTCCCATCGATATGCGGGGCAATATTCAATCCGATGAAGCTCGCTCCGCCGGTGACGAGGATTTTCTGCATCAGAAATCGTACTCCTGGATGGCTTCGATCACGCGTTGCTGGTCGTCGCTGGTCAGGGAATTGTAGAAGGGCAGGCGTACCAGTTGGTCACTGACGCGTTCGGTAACGGGACAGTCGCCGAGTCTGCCGCCAAAACGTGTGCCCATTTCCGACAGGTGGAGAGGCAGGTAATGAAATACACTGTCAATTTCGCGCTGGCGCAGGTAGGCGATCAGTCCCTGGCGAAGTTCCAGGGTGGGAAGGAGCATGTAAAACATGTGATAAGCCTGGTCGCTATGGGCGGGCACATGCGGCAATTGAACTTCATGTGTTTCGGCCCACGCTTTCAACCCTTCATAGTATAAAGTCCAGATGTTCTTGCGCTGAGCCTGGATTCTTTCACGGTTCTCGAGCTGGGCGTAAAGAAAAGCGGCCAGAATGTCTGATGGCAGGTAACTGGAACCAATATCTATCCAGGTGTACTTGTCTACCTGCCCGCGGAAGAAACGGCTGCGGTTGGTGCCTTTTTCACGGATGATCTCGGCGCGCTCTACCAAAGCTGGATCGTTGATAAGCAGCGCGCCGCCTTCGCCGCATGAGATGTTCTTGGTCTCGTGGAAGGACTGTGCCGCCATTACGCCGAATGTGCCGAGGTATTTCCCTTTGTACTTGCCGAATAGCCCATGGGCATTGTCTTCCACCACGGCAAGGTTGTGGCGGTGAGCAACTTCCATGATAACGTCCATCTCACAGCCAACCCCGGCGTAATGTACCACCACGATGGCTTTCGTCCGGGGTGTGATTTTTGCTTCGAGCAGGGATTCGTCCAGGTTAAGGGTATCAGGCCGAATGTCCAGGAAGACTGGTTTGGCGCCACGCAGAACGAAGGCGTTGACTGTCGAGACGAATGTAAACGAAGGGAGGATGACTTCGTCACTGGGTCGGATGTTCAACAGGAGGGCAAACATCTCCATGGCATGGGTGCAAGAAGTGGTTAGTAAAACTTTCGAGACGCCGAGTTCCTGCTCGAGGATTGTGCTGCATTTATGGGTGAAGATGCCATCGCCAGAGATGTGTTCGGCTGCGAAAGCCTGTTGGATATAGTTCAGTTCGCTGCCAACCAGGGATGGACGGTTAAATGGGATGTTCATTTCTCTCCAAACCAGTGATGATACCAGAGCTTGACCTCTTTGGTGGCGAACCCGCACTTTTGATACAGACGCTGGGCTGCCACGTTGCGCCCCTGCGTGACGACCTCCATGGAGGCCATCCCCTGATCGGCAAACCACTGGAGAGCTTCCAAGAGTAATGTCCGGCCAATGCCTCTCCCACGGGTGACTTCGCTCACACCGATCAGCCCAATATGGCCTTTCGTGTCCGGCAGGTTGGTGTGGCAGGTGATAAAGCCCTCTGGCTGGCCGGGTTTTCCGACCACCAACACAGCCTGGGCATACCCGTTGACGCTTTTTTCGATCCATGTCTCGTACAGGCGATCACACGCCTCGCGCGAGAAATGCTTATCATAGTAGAAGCGCGTGTTATGGTAGGACGAGTTGGCAATTGCCCGCATGGCAGGCAAATCTTCTCGAAGGGGCGCACGGACGTTAGGGTCCGCTCCGCTCTGCTTTTCGAATCCGCGCGTAGAAAGTTCAAAAGTAACTCTCACGTCGGTCAGATAGAATCCATTTGCTTCTGCCAAACGGACGGTCTCAACGTGGTTACTGTCTGCCAGAAAATAAAGACAGCGAACACCTTTGTCGCGGCACCACTCCATGATCTGTGCGGCTGTCTGGACCTGGAGCCTGTTCGCGTTGACCCGCGCAATCGTCACACCAAAAAAAGTGCTATCCCAATCCAGCAGGGAACACAACTCAGGATTCTCGGCCATGCGGCACCTTGGAACGGAGCGAGTAGGGAGGGCGGTCCATAACGTGGAAATACATACGTGCCAGGTATTCGCCAATAATTCCGAGGGCGAATAGCTGCGCACCAGAGAAGATGGCAATGATAGATGCCAGGAATGGAAAACCTGGAACGCTATAACCCAGAATCAGGTAACGGCCGATTACATAAACTAAAATGCCCATCCCGAAGAACATGAATACGAAGCCGACAATACTTGCCAGTTGCAGGGGTAAAATGCTAAAGCCGGTCAGCATATTCAATCCGTGGATAACCAGTTTGCCAAACGTGTAATTTGAAATCCCCAAACGGCGGGGGTCATGTCGGACCGGGATGGCCGTAAAGCGGTTCGTGCCCCAGGTGAGCAGAATGTCCACGTTGACGGCAGGACCGTGGTAGCCAGCAAATGCCTCCCGTATCTGAGTACGGAAGGCCCGAAAGGCGCTGACCTTGCGGGCAGTTTCGATGCCCATCGCATTTTGCAGGGTAAGTTTTGTCATCTGAGAGGCCAGATTGCGCCACAAGTTGTGCCGTTCTCGTTCAGGTGTGCCATAGACGACGTCATACCCTTCGGCCATTTTTTCCAGCAAGACGGGGATCTCCTCGGGAGGATTCTGAAGGTCATCGTCCATGGTGACGATGAATTCATATTGGGCCTGGCGGATGCCACACAGCAGGGCATTGTGCTGCCCGTAGTTGCGCGCCAGATTCATCCCAGTGACCCAGGGATACCGGTTGGAAAGTTCAACAATTCTGTCCCAGCTTTGGTCGCGGCTGCCATCATTGACCAGAATCACTTCGTACTTCCTGGCAATATCTGACAAAACTTGGTGCAGGCGTTCGACGAGCAGTAAGACTGTCTCGGCCCCGTTATAAACAGGCACAATAATGGAGCACTCAATCATTAGATCACCATGCTGTTAGCCCTTAGATTAGGAAAGTTTCATTTGCTCACTATACCAAAGATCTCATCACAATAATAAACAGAGAATCCACCTCAGTCAAGGCCGAGGCCAGATCCGATAACAGAGCAAGTTATAAGATTGGCTCTGTGCCTCATCAGGGCTTTCTCTTGTATATCAGCAAATATGAGTAGGGATCACAGGGATTGACTGGCGCAGTCTGGAATTCCTCGAACGGTGCGGTGTCTAAATCCCCACCCGGACGGTAGGCTTGATACCAATTTACTTCAGTGACAACAAAACTCGATTCAGAACTCCAGCGCTTGGCCAGTTCGTCATTCCATAAACCGTACTTGACCAATTGATTAGGATCACCGTCCAAACGAAAACTGTAGAGTCCATAGATTTGAGGAGTATAGATTTTTATTCCTGGAGCATACAGTAGGGGAACAACGGTCTTCGCCTCCCAATATACCTGGCTGCCAGCAGGGATGATACTGGTCAGCGCCTCACCAATTTGTTCATAAGTTTGGGGAATGTCGGCATGGCAGATCCCATTTTCTCGATAGGTTCCTCCCATAAGAGGTGAGAGAATAACCCCAAGTCCCAGAGACGCGATGAGAAGCAAGCTGCCATAAGAATATCCTCTGAGGTATATTCTTTTTACCAATGCTTTGTACACGATCGCCATCAATATTATAAGTATGATCCCCAGTATCAGCGCAATCACGATGGGAACATACACCCGGCTAGTCCAATAATCCAGATGATATTTATTGGCCAGGATATCCCAGATTGTGATGAATGGGGTCCAGAGATGGGGATTCAGACCGCGCGTGATTGCCGGAAACTTGACGTTGAGTAGCCATGGTCCGAATCTATCAAAACTGGCGTATCCTAATCCTGTTGAAAGAATCACTACGAAGAGAACAATGGCTACCTGTACTATCGTTGAAATTTTCTTTCTCCATGATGAGGCAGCAACGATGATCAAGAGCAAGGCTGTGATGTCGAAAAAAGAAAGATAGGGTGTAAAACAGAATGTGCACGTGATCGTTTGATCGGACGAGGTGACAGTTGCCCAGGCGTGTAGCAGGGTCAATATAAAAAAAAGCGTTCCCAGAAAATACGCGGCGCGTTTATTGGTTTGATCTTTCCATTCGCACGCGCGTGGCCAGAGGAAGACACATACGATGAACCCAAACATGGAGAAATAATGGAAACGAAATCCTTGCAATAAGGCCAGGAGACTGGCCGAAAGGTCAAAACTGTTTTCTGTTACCAATGAAGCTGCCGGGAACCTAAAGGTATTCAGAAAAGGTGTCAGGTTGGCCGGAAGCCAGACTGCCCAAAGCTGCAGAATGTTTGGCCAATAAACGGCGTGTACGATCAGGATAGGCAAGAGGCAACCGGTCAGCGACCACCAGCCTGCTTTTTTGCCGTGTTGCCAGAAGATGTAAGCAGTTAACAACGGCACGAGTGGGAGGAGATTGTGACGGGTCATCACTACAAGTCCGGCCAAAATGGACCCGGCCACAATTTTCCAGACCGGGCGTTGCTTACCCAATACACACATCAATGACCACGCCAGCAAACACGCAACCAGGGCTTGCGAAAGGGCGAGACTATAGACCTGGACGGAAATTGGGGTGAGCGCCATCCCCCAAATTATTGCTACTCCCCACCATTTACCACCGAACCGCCGCGCGATGAACCACAAAGGGATGAGCATCATCATCCCGCAAAAAACCGAAAAATATCGTCCGGTGAGCAGACTGGCGCCAAACCATTTTTCGATTTGACCGGGGATCAGGTACGACAGCGGCGCGTACCACCTTGGAATTGTATAATCCTGGAATGGACGCAAGATGCCGCGCGCGTACAAATCCCCAACGTATAAATATCCTCCTTCATCCACGAAAGAGGTTTGGATGTGGGCATAGGCCCAGGCCTGTACAAAATAGAGTACCACTCCCAAAAGGGTCAGCGTGTAAGCCGACCATGGATTGCCCTGGAATTTCCGAAGGATCTTATTGATCATTCGGTCTTCCCAACTTTTGTTAAATTGTTATCAGTTCTAGATAAACGCTTCATAACCGGACTCCGTGCCTGTCCGCCAAAATTTCAAGTGTGCGCGCCACCTCGACGTTTTTTTGCTTTCGGTCCCAGCCGAGGGCATCGCCGGACCAGTCGGCCATCTGCTCCACCAGCGGACGGGTCAACTGCCCCAGGTAGCCTAGCAAGGTGCGGCGTAGGAGCAGGTCGTCGAGATGGACGATCTTCTCGCGTTTCGCCATTGCTGCAATCTCATCGCGGGTGAAGTCTGGGGAGGTCTTCAGGGCAGACGCATCCTTGCCCGCGCCAATGGGCAGGGACTTGGTCGAGGCCTTGCGCGACAGGCCGAGGAAGACCAGGGCACGGTCAGTCGCCTGCTCGGAGAAAGCCCGGAACGAGGTCCATTTGCCGCCCACCAGGGAGTAGATCGGGATGTCCCCCAGCTTATCTTCCTGGATATGGTGGTCACGCGTGATCTGGCCAGCGTTCTTAGCCTGGGTATACGCCAGCGGGCGGACGCCGGAGAAGCGGAAGACAATCTGCTCGCGTGCCACTTTGATGCCGGGAAAGATGCGTCTCACCATCTCGATGAAGTAGTCCACCTCGTCTTCAGTGCAGCGGGCGGAGTCGGGGTCGTCAATCGGCAGGTCAGAGGCGCCGATCATGACCTTGTCGAAGAGCGGAAAAATGAGCACGATGCGACCGTCTTTGTTCTCGAAGAAATATTCGTGGTCACCGATGGCGGCGCGCAGTTCGGGGTTATCGAGGACGAGGTGCGAGCCTTTGGTCCCGCCGATGTAATGTGTTTGCAGGCCGAGGGTCCGGTTGGCGTTATCAATCCACGGGCCGGCGGCGTTGACGATCAATTTAGGTCGAACGTCGAACGTCGAGCTCGTCAATTCATCCTTAAGCGTCACTCTGTCCCCGTTCACACTGACGAGCGAAACGTAGTTCAATGCTTTGGCGTGCGGGCTCTCGGCTTCGGCGTTGAGGACAATTTCGAGGGTCAGGCGTTCGGGGGAGAGGATGAGACCATCGTAATAAGTGGCGGAGTAGCATACGGACGGGTTGAGGCGGGGGTATTTTTTCAGCGATTTGGCGCGGTTATCGAAGACGTGTTTCGGCACGGCGCGTCCTTTGCCGGTGAAAGCGTCATAGAAGATGAGCCCGATTTTGATGATCAGCGCGCCGCGTTCAGAGGGTTTTTCCAACCAACCAAGGAATTTGAGCGGAGCATTGAACAGGCCCGAAAGGATTTTGAAAATTGGGATGGTGGTAGGTAGCGGTTTGACCAGGCTGGGGGCGTTCTGGATCATACGGTTGCGTTCCTGCACGGCTTCGCGCACCAGACGGAACTCGCCGTTTTCGAGGTAGCGGATGCCGCCGTGCGCCATGCGGGAGGAGGCTGCCGAAGCACCCGAACAGAAATCGCCGTGGTCTATGAGCAGCACGTTCACGCCCTGCAGAGCCAGGTCGCGGAAGGTGCCAACGCCGTTGATTCCGCCGCCGACAATGAGGACAGTAGGGGAGTGGGTTTTGAGGGAGGTGAGGGTGTCTTGTCTGCTCATATTGGTTAAATATCTCTTCGTACTAATCATTCCTTTCTGGATTGAGATTGTTAATCAGGTCTATTCTCTTTTGCCGGGAGCCGCCTTTGATTTGTTTTTCTCTGGCGATGGCAAGATTGATGTTTTCATAACTTTAGTAATAGACGAGTTCGGTAACACGATAACGGCTTGTGAATATCGAGTCAGAACCTTCTTTGTGTTCCCATACACGATGCATCAAGTCATTGGCGACGCCGGTGTATAAAACAGTGTTGTATTTGTTGGTCATGATGAGGACAAAGTATTCTTTACTCATTAAACAACCTCATTGTGTCGTTGCGAGCCGCCCGGTTTTAGCGGCGACACCTGCACCTGCGGCGCACCGCAGGTGCGGTGCAGGTGAGCAATCTCCTCTCCCGCGAGTGGATTGCTTCGGCGGAAGAGCACCGCCTTGCAACGACACAGATTTTTTATTCTATCCAATCAAAGGTTCTGGTCACGGCCTTCTTCCAGCCGGCATACAGGGCGTCACGTTTCTTGGCAGGCATGGACGGTCTCCATTCCTTATCCTTGCCCCAGTTGGCGCGTAATTCATCGTAATCCTTCCAGAAGCCGACCGCCAACCCGGCGGCGTAGGCCGCGCCCAGGGCGGTAGTCTCGGAGACTTTCGGGCGGATGACGGGCACGTCCAGGATATCGGCTTCGAACTGCATCAGCAGTTCGTTGAAGACCATGCCGCCATCCACTTTCAAGGCGGTCAGTTTGACGCCAGAGTCTTTTTCCATCGCATCCAGGACCTCGCGCGTCTGGTAGGCAGTCGCTTCCAGCGCTGCGCGGGCAAGGTGACCTTTATTAACGTAGCGGGTCAATCCGACGATGACGCCGCGCGCATCGGACCTCCAGTATGGGGCAAACAACCCGGAGAAGGCCGGGACGAAGTAGATGCCGCCCGCGTCTTCCACCGACCGGGCCAGGGCTTCCACTTCCGACGATTTCTGGATCATTCCCAGGTTATCGCGTAGCCATTGGACCAGCGCGCCGGTCACTGCAATCGAGCCTTCCAGGGCATAGATGGCAGGTTCCTTCCCAATTTTATAGCCGAGGGTTGTCAGCAGTCCAGATTTGGACGGCACGGGCTTTTCGCCGGTATTCATCAGCATGAAACAGCCGGTGCCGTAAGTGTTCTTGACCTCGCCGGGAGAGTAGCAGGCCTGACCGAATAGCGCCGCCTGCTGGTCGCCCAGGTCCCCGGCAATCGGTACACCCTGCAAGCCGTCTTTCCAGCGGGTGGGGAAGACTTCACCATAAACTTCCGACGAGGAGCAAATTTTTGGAAGGATGACACGTGGAATATCCAGGAGTTCGAGGATCTCCTCGTCCCAATCGAGCATTTCCAGATTCATAAGTAAAGTGCGGGAGGCATTGGTCACGTCCGTGACGTGCTTGCCGGTCAGATTCCAGATGATCCAGGTATCCATGGTGCCGAAAAGCAGTTCGCCAGCTTCAGCTCTTTCCCGCGCCCCGGGCACGTTGTCGAGAATCCATTTGATCTTCGGTCCGGAGAAGTAAGTCGCCAGCGGCAGGCCGGTTTTTGGCCGCAGGCGGTCCTGACCACCATCTTTTGCCAACTCGTGACAAATCCCATCGGTGCGTGTATCTTGCCAGACGATGGCATTGTGGACTGGCTTCCCGGTGGCCTTTTCCCACACCAACGTGGTCTCGCGCTGGTTGGTGACCCCGGCGGCGGCGATATCCTTGGCGGTCACCCCGGCTTTTGCCAAAACTCCGGCGATAACGCCCTGGGTATGCGCCCAAATTTCGAGGGCATCGTGTTCCACCCAGCCTGGTCTTGGGTAAATTTGCGCGTGCTCCTTTAGGTCCACGGCGACGATATTCCCGGCGTGATCGAACAGGATGCAACGGGTGCTGGTTGTCCCCTGGTCAATGGCGGCGATGTAATTTGGCATGCAAAACTCCTTAATCACGAATAACACGAATGGACGAATAAGAACATTAGTTGGCGATTCTAACGTACTCGACTCGCCGCGCCCCAAAATTGATCAAAATGCCAAGCCGGAGGCCTGTTGCCTTAAGATATGAGGTAAGTTGCTGCTTGAAAAGGTCGTTCAGGCTAGCGATGGCTTTCAATTCAAGGATGATTTTGCCATCAATGACAAGATCAAGACGATACGTTCCCATCGGCTTTCCTTTGTATAAGACGGCAATGTTCTTTTGAGTTTTAAAAGGGATCCCGCGCGCCTCTAATTCGGTTATCAACGCATGATGGTAAATTTCCTCGCCAAAACCGGGGCCGAGTTGGTTATGCACTTCAAAGACTGCTTCCATAATGCGATACGATAATTCGGGATACAGCACATCTGGCCCAACGAGTTTTCTCGCTCTATTCGTGCCATTCGGATTATTCGTCACCATTCGTGATACTCCAATACCGCGCTCCTGTAAGAAAAGCCTTCCCAGGCATACACTTTTTGCCCGCTGGCTGGATTTCTTCCAAGACGAGAATCCCCTTACCTGTGCCGAGGGCGGGGCGTCCCTCGACGATCAGCCTGCATCCCGCGCCCGGGCTTTTTTCCCCGCTGACGCGTCCGCGCTGCACCTTCAACGGCACACCATTCCAGTCGAAGTACGCGCCGGGAGAAGGATTCAAAGCCCGTATCTGTCGTTCCAATTCGATGGCAGGACAGGTGAAATCCAGTAATTCGTCTTCACTTTTGAGCATCGGGGCATAAGTAGCTCCAGCTTCTGACTGCGGTTTTGGGACGAGCTCCCCACGTAAATAGCGCGGCAGGGCATCCACGAGAAGCTCTGCACCGAGCGGGGCCAGCCTGGCAAGGAGTGAACCGGCGGTATCGTCGGGGGCAATCGGCAGGTAGCGCTGACTGAGTATCGGACCAGTGTCCACCCCGGCGTCCATTTTCATGATGGTGATGCCGGTCTCGGTATCACCGGCCAGGATGGCGGCCTGGATGGGCGCTGCCCCACGCCAACGCGGCAGCAGCGAGCCGTGGACATTAATACAGCCAAAACGCGGCAAGTCAAGTACGTCCGAACGCAGGATCTGCCCGAAGGCAGCGACGACAATCAAATCAGGGGACCAAGCGCGGAGTTGAGTCATTGCTTCGGGGAGGCGTAACTTTTCAGGCTGCATGACGGGAATGCCGAGGCGGAGTGCTGCCACTTTAACGGCAGGCGGGATCAGGGTCCAGCTCCGCCCGGCCGGACGATCAGGCTGAGTCACTACGCCGACGATGTTGTAGGGGCGGGTTTCAACCCCGCCCGAAGCAGCGAGAGCTTCCAGCGTCGGGATTGCGAAGTCCGGCGATCCCATGAAGACGATACGTGCTTGAGATGTCATGTAATGATTTTAGCACATTCTATAAGTCACCTTAAAGTAGGTTGAAAGTCGCATGTAAATTAGTTGCTTTTTGTCCGAATTCGTTGTAAAATTATACAAACTTCAAACTAATAATTAGAATCTCAGGAGGCACAAATGACTCAACCAATGAGTTCCGAAATTACCCAAGATGACAAGCTGTGGGCGTTATTGAGTTGGCTTTTATGGCCGGTAGCCATTGTTGTGTTATTAATGGACGACAAGAAGAGCCGTCCATTCATCAAATACAATGCAGTTCTTGGGCTGGCTTTTGCAGTCGTCTTGTATGTTCTGGGCACCGTCACGGCAGGATGCCTGTTGGTGGTGGGCGGTATATACGCTATCGTCCTCGCCATCCAGGCTTTCCAGGGCAAGTGGGTGACGGTACCGCTTCTGACCGATTTTGTCAAGAAGCAGCACTGGGTGTAATAAACTATGCCGGATAAGAAGCCTGCCTCACGGCAGGTTTCTTTGTTTCAGCGGATTATGCAACGGTTGCGCCTGAAAATCGTTATATTATGATAGATTTGCCACGTGCAATTCATTCATCATTAAGGAGAAAACTATGCCCGCTAAAAAATCCACCCCTCCCGTCGAGCCAGTTGAGCCCGTCACGCCTCCGGTTCCTGTTCAATCTGTCGTTCCGGCCCCCGCGCCGGTGCCGCCTGTACCGCCAAAGGCGCCTTATATTCAGCCCCAGCCGATGGCGCCTGGCGATGAGCGGACCTGGGGTATGCTATCCCATTTGAGCGTTCTGCTCAACCTCATCACGGGCTTTGCCGGTCCGATCGCGGCATTGGTTATCTATCTGATCTATAAAGACCGCTCACGCTTCGTTGCTTATCATGCTTTGCAGGCGGTGATCTTCCAGTTGATCTGGTGGTGCGGCGGTGGGGTGCTGATCGGCGTCATGTGGGCGATCGTGGGCGCTCTCTCGGCAATCTTGGTCGGGATTGTGCTCATCCCATTTGCCGTGCTCTGTACGCCGATTTTCGCACTCCTGCCGCTGGGCGCAATTATCTACGGCATTGTCGGCGCTGTACAGACCAGCCAGGGCCAAGACTTCAAGTATTGGCTGGTCGGTGACTGGGTGCGCGGCACGCTGACCGGATGACTTGAGATTACAACTCGAGAGAAGTAGACTATCGCTGCCAAAGACGACGATAGTTTACTTGTCCGAGGACAAACTTGACCATCAGCCCTGCCCGCCAGAAAGCCACCGCTGCCATGCCGTGCGCCAGCACGGCGAAGAGGGGCGGCGTCTGGTAGGTATAATAAGTCCAGCACTGGCGCGTGGTGCCCCATAATTCGAGGAAGTAACCGAGTCCCGCCCCAGCCAGGAAAGTCAGCACGGCCATACGGTGATCGGTCGGTGTGACGATCAGCAGGGCGCACAGCAACAGAGCCATAATGGTATAAGATTTGTTGAACGTCGGGGCGACGAAGTAGAGCATCAGAGCGTAGAAACCGAGGAAAATCAACCAATACGACCAATGGATAGGGGAAAGGGGAATAGGGGTTGTCGCATCCCCTTTTTCCTTCACTATTCTGGAAATCAACCAATTCAAGAATCGGGTAATCCTGTCAATGGACAGCGTTGCAATCGGCCAGGCCGGGATAATCCACAACGGCGGGCGTTCGGCGGTGTAGTAGAACCACAGGTTGGTCTGCGTGCCCCAGGATTCGATCACCAGCCCGCCCAAGGTCCCGACGAAAACGATCAGGGCATCCCGCCGCAGGTCGGCGCGGGACATGATGGTCAGGGTCATGAAGAGAAAAATGCCCAGCAGCAGCCAGTCAACATAGCGCCACCACTGTCCACCCCAGTTGACGTAAGCCAGCACTTGCTCGGCCAGTGGCCACCAGATGTAGACGATGAGAAAAACAATCAGGAAGAAGCCGCCCAGCAGGACGCTGCTGGCGCGCGTCCAGCCGAACAGGGCAAGGGTGCGACGGAAGAACGATGGGTGGCGGACGGACTCGGACATGGCCGCATTATACTTGACTCCTGATCTGGATTGCTCTACACTCGGTCGCAGAAAGGACGATGAACATGCCCACTCAACCGCTCCGCTGGGGATTGCTCAGTACCGCCGATATCAACAAAGCCCTGATCCCCCCGCTCCGGATTTCGAAACGGAACAAATTGGTGGCGGTCGCCAGCCGTTCCCAGGAGAAGGCCGACGCGTATGCCCGCGAGAAGAAGATCCCGCGCGCTTACGGTTCGTATGCGGACCTGTTAGCCGATCCCGATATAGATGTCATCTACAACCCTTTGCCGAACCATCTGCACGCCGAATGGACGATTAAAGCCGTCGAGGCGGGCAAACATGTCCTGTGCGAAAAGCCCCTGGCCCTCAGCCTGGATGAAGTAGATGCCATGGCCGCCGCGGCCGAGAGTCATAGCCGGGTGGTGGCCGAGGCGCTCATGTACCGCACCCACCCGCAGACGTTGAAAGTGAAACAGCTTGTCGAAAGCGGAAAATTAGGCAAGGTAAAAATGGTGCGCGGCTCGTTTACCTATAATGAGACTCCTTCCGACAGTTACCGCAGGAACCCGGAGATGGGTGGAGGTGGTTTGTGGGATGTGGGCAGCTATCCACTCAGTTACATGCGCATGATCCTGGACGCGGAGCCGCTTGAGGTCTTTGGTTGGCAGGTCATGGGCCCGACCGGCGTGGACGAGATGTTCGCAGCCCAGTTGCGTTTCCCCGGCGATGTCTATGCCCAGTTCGATTGCAGTGTCAAAATTCCCTACCACGTCTTTATGGAGATCGTTGGCGATGGAGGAACGTTGATCATTCCAGAACCGTTTAACCCGGGGATAAAAGAGAAACTCTACCTGGCATGTAATGGAAAGACAGAGGTCATTTCTGTCAAAGGGCCGGACCCGTACTTCGGGGAAGTGGAAGATTTGGCCGATGCAATCCTGCTCGGCAAGCCGCCGCGCGTCAGTCTGGCCGATAGCCGCGCCAACGTGGCAGCCATCCTGGCGCTGTTCCAATCCGCTAAAACCGAAAAACCAGTGTTTCTTTAAGGAACTCGGGCTATTAACCACCACCCCCATGCTGGGGGCTTAGGAACGAAGGCACTAATCACAAAGAGGTTTCGTGCCTTGGTGACTTTGTGGTAGCGCTTACTTGTTATACACACTTGAGTTCACGCAGTTTGGCAGACGTTCCCCCTTCAACCCGGCGATCAGGTTTTCCGCCGCCATCACAGACATGCGCTCGCGCGTCCGCCAACTGGCGCTGGCGATGTGCGGGACGACGATGCAATTTTCCAGCTTGAGTAATGGGCTATTCACTGGCAGCGGTTCGGGGGTGGTGACGTCCAAGGCAGCCGCGAAGATGCGTTTTGAAGAAAGAGCTTCGTAAAGGGCATCCTGGTCCACTACCGGGCCGCGCGAAGTGTTGACCAGCACCGCGGTCGGCTTCATTTTGCCGAAGGTAGCCGCGTTCATCAGGCCGCGCGTCTCGGGGGTCAGCGGGCAGTGCAGGGAGACGAAATCCGATTCGTGCAACAAGGTCTCGAAATCCACCTGGGTCGCTTGCACACCCGGTTCGGGGGCGACAGGGTCGGGGTCTGTGAAAAGGATACGCATTCCGAAGCCACTGGCGCGCCGGGCGACTGCCCGTCCGATGCGCCCGAAGCCGACGATGCCCAGCGTTGCCCCGTTCAGGTCCGCGCCCAGCATGAAAGACGGTCCCCAGGTCTTCCAATGGCCGGCGCGCACGCCCCGTTCACCTTCCATGATTCGGCGGGCAGCGGCCAGAAGCAGGGCAAAAGCCAAGTCGGCGGTGGCGTCGGTCAGCACGCCGGGCGTGTTGCCCACCGGGATGCGACGGGCGGTGGCGGCGGCCACGTCCACGTTATCCACTCCGACGGAAAAATTGCTGATAACTTTCAGCCCCGGCCCGGCCGCGTCCATCACGGCGGCGTCAATCCGGTCGGAGAGCAGGCAGAGCAGGCCGTCTACGCCGCGCACGCGGGCGAGGATTTCATCATTGGATGGCGGCAGCTCGTCTGGCCAGACCTGTGCGTCGCAGGCCGCCTCGACGAGTTTCAGGCCGCTTTCCAGGATACGGCGGGTGACGAAAACTTTGGGCTTGGACATGGTTTAATGCTATCATACGAACATGATTCCTGCCGAGTCTTTCTGGACCTACAGCCTGCGCGCCGCACCACGAGGCGCGTCTATTACCCGCATCCTGGCTGCCGCGGTCAACGCGGTCGAACCGGGTAAAGCAGTGGGGCGCTTTGTGCGTCGCGATAGAGATACGTTGAATATCTCTGACAGGACATACGCCCTGTCTGCGTTCCGGCGAGTCATGTTGCTCGGCATTGGCAAGGCTGCCGTCGCCATGTCTGAAGCGCTGGCCGAAATTTTGTGTGAGTCTCTCACCGCTGGCCTGGTCATCACCAAACATGCCTCTGCTAATCCCCATTTCCCATTTCCCATCCTCGAAGGCAGCCATCCCGTCCCGGACGAACGCAGCCTGCTGGCGGGGGAAAAGGTGGTCGAGTTCGTCTCCGCCCTCGGACCGGCTGATCTGCTCTTCTGCCTGATCTCCGGCGGCGGCTCGGCCCTGGTGACTGCGCCGGTGGAAGGCGTAACGCTGTCTGATATGCAGGCGCTCACGTCCGACCTGCTGGCCTGCGGGGCGCGTATTGACGAAATCAACGCTCTGCGCCGCCGCCTGGAGCGAATCAAGGGTGGGGGAGTCGTGAAGATGGCAAACGGGGCGACGATTATTAGCCTGATTCTCTCGGACGTGGTCGGGAATCCGCTGGAAGTAATTGCGTCCGGCCCGACCGCCCCCGACCCAACCAACCGCGCAGACGCCCTCTCTATTTTGACGAAATATGGATTGGAAGTCCACACTCCAGCTTCCATTCTTCATGCTCTTTGCATTTCTCCCGAAACTCCCAAACCGGAAGATCCCATTTTTGCGAAAGTGCAAAATATCGTTGTTGGGAGCAACCTGATGGCGGCACAGGCTGCCCTGAAACAAGCTGAAGAAGAAAGCTTTCACCCTTATCTGTTGCGCACAGACCTGCAAGGCGAAGCCTGTGAGGTCGCCCTCGAGCTTGCCGCGTTCCTGCGCCAGGCCAAGCAGACTAGTAGTCCGGTCCAGGTTCCGACGTGTATCGTATCGGGCGGTGAGACGACGGTGACCCTTCGACAGGGCTCACCAGTGCCTGCGGCACTGGCGCAGGCAGGGCAGGCCTTGCGCGGAAATGGCAGCGGCGGGCGCAACACAGAACTGGCCTTGGCAGCGGTCAGCGAATTGGCGGATTTCCCCGGCGTGATGCTGGTCACGCTGGCTACTGACGGCGAGGACGGCCTCACCGATGCCGCCGGGGCGGTGGTGACGGGCGAGTCCTTTCGCCGCGCGGCCCAGCTGGGCTTACAGCCGGGCGATTTCCTTACCCGGAACGATTCTTACTCATTTTTTGCCGCCCTGGATGACTTGCTCAAACCCGGTTCGACCGGGACGAATGTGGACGATTTGGTGTTGTTATTGATGTTTTGATGTCATAATCTTACTGGTAAGACGAAGGAGAATTTAATGAATGCTCTCGCTACTACTCGTATGTCATCAAAGGGGCAGGTCGTCATCCCCGAAACTATTCGTAAGCAATTGAATCTCAAAGCTGGCGCGCAGTTTGTAGTTGTGGGCGAAGATGATGTGGTAATTCTAAAGATGATCAAACTTCCAAGCATGGATACCTTTGACCAACTAATTTATCAGGCGCGCCAGCAGGCCAAATCGGCGGGGCTAAGACGTTCGGATATTGCCCAAGCTGTCTCATAGGCGCGGGAAAAGAAGTGAAAATCGTCCTCGACACAAAAGTGTTTGTTTCGGGCGTCTTCTTTAGTGGACCACCTTATCAAATTCTCCAGGCATGGAGGGAAGATAAATTCCAATTAGCCGTCTCTCCTGAAATCCTAGAGGAATATCGCCGTGTGGGGGGAATCCTTGCTGAGGATCATCCAGCAATTGACCTGGAGCCAGTGCTCGAATTCGTGATCCAAAATGCGGTTGTCTTTTCTGCAGCGTCACTTTCTGAACCCGTCTGTGACGACCCTGACGACGATAAATTTCTTGCCTGCGCGCTGGCAAGCGGAGGTGACGTAATCGTGAGCGGCGACAAGCACCTGCTCGACGTATCTGGCTATCGTGATATTGAAATTCCAAGACCTCGCGACTTTGTCAATAAATATCTGGGTTGAGTGCGTACCCCGTGGTCTCGCTCGCTTCAACCGATATCCGTTCTTATAAGCCAAAACAGGGACATGCCAAAACATGTCCCTGCGGAAAAATGATCTGGGCGGAACGCTCCGCTCATTTGTTTAACCGTGTTTCTTGTGCCGGCGGCCCTTCAATTCGTCCCGCAAAACCATGCTCAATACAGCACTTACGAACGTGGTCACCAGCGAGCCGAGGAAGGCGCTCCAGAACCACGGCGCGGCCAGGGTAAAGCCGACGCCGAATTGGCTGCCAACCCAACCACTTAAAGCGAAGAGCAGGGTATTGATGACCAGGGTGAACAATCCGAGGGTCAGGACGATGAGCAGGCAGGAAAGGGCCTTAAAGGGCGGGCGCAGAATGGCATTCACCAGGCCGAAAATCAGGGCCAGCCAGATGATATCCACCCAGTTGCCGTTATAGTAAATGTAGGTGTTCCGCAAAAGGATGATGGCGACGTACAGCGCCACCGTGTTGATCGCCCAACGAAGAATGAATTTCATAGCAGCCTCCTATGGATGACTTACGGGATTCGACGGCTGGAGTTTCATCCACAGCAACGTGCGGTGCGGACGAAAGCCCGCCGCCTCGATGGAGGCATTATACTGCCCGGCAGGGAAATCCAGCGTGAGAGTCTGCCGCCAGGCCAGCTCGCGACGGGCGCGGAGCAGGAGCGCCGTCAGGGCGCGCTCGCTGCCCTCCGGCGGAACGGCAGCCCACAGCCGGTCGTTGCTGCCTGCCATTGCCTGCCAGCTCAACACCGCCGGAGTTTCGTCGTTGGCGCGCGCGACCCAGTGGCAGACGTCGTAGTCCATCATGAAGCGGTAGAATACCGGGCCGAGGCCCGGGCGCAGGGACTTCCAGGGCATGGGCTGGTACCAGTTCAGCAGGGCCGGGTAGAGACGACGCAGCCAGATTTCCTGTTGGGGCCAGTCACGGGCAGGGCGTTTCGTAATGGTGACATTGAGTCCATCTGTGCTGGCGTTCCGGTCAGGTTTGACCTGCCACATCGTGCGCCGGGCGAGCTCCTGGAAGCCCAGATTGATGTAGAGTGCAACTGCGCCGGGGTTGTCGTCGCGGACGTGCAGCCAGACCTCTTTGGCGTGGCGCTGGTCGGCGCGCCGCATGGCTGCGACGGTCAGCGCACGCCCGATGCCCCTGTGCCGGCAGTCAGGTTGGACGGCGACGTTGGCGATCAAGTAAATTCTCTGTCTCTTGTAATGGTAGGGGATCAGGCTGACGTTGCCGACGATTTCGCCGTTCTCTTCCCAAACGTAGCCGGAAAGCGGCATGGAAACTGTTTCTACGGCCGCGGTCGCCCAACGCAGGAAGCTATTATCCTGCCCCGAGCGACGCATTTGCTGGATGTAGTGACGACCTTCGGCGTCCATTGTGTCGGCAAAGCACTTCTCGATCAGGTTGGCCACAGCCGGCAGGTCGCGCAGGATATTGAGCGAGCGCAGTTGGGGGATTTGCCCCGGGATGGGACTCGTAATAGCGGCCATCAGTGCAATTATAGCGCAAAGCACCTCTCTGGTTGGGAGAGTCGAATTGCCTCAGATAAAATCTTGACTCCACTGCAAAAAGGTCTTTAAACACAACCCCCACAAAACGGGGGCAGGCGGACACAACGTACACAAAGGTTTGAAGATGAAGGCTTTTCCTTCGTGTCCCTTCGTGGCCTTTGTGTTTAGGTGGTTTTTGCAGTGGAGTCATCGTTGCCTCAAAAAGGATGTTACTCTACGGCAGAGACTTTCGCGTTGCCGGAGGAGCCTATGATGAGTCAACGAAGCAAGCGAGAATTATCGGAAACAGTTCGTCCACGCTATCTACAGGGTACTGCGTAAATATCTGAACCAAAATCCCATGAAATGGGAACAATTCAGCAATAGTAGGTTCAGAGATTTATGCAAGAAGCAGTAAAAGCAAAGAAAGCCGAGAAGAAACAAATTCTTGACGAATTCATTGCAGCAACGGGTTACCATCGCAAGGTTGCGACCCAGATCTTGAAGCATGGTCGACCACGATGCAGCGGTAAAAAGCATGGACTGCCGAAGATCTATCAGGGCGAAGTAGTGGTGGCCCTGGAGCAGATCTGGGAGGTCTGCGGACGGATCTGCGACCACCCGGATAGCGAACGTACCTTTTCCCTTATGAAAGCAGAATCCCGTTACGAGTGTGGTGGCGGGGATGGCGAAGCACATCGTACCCGTAAGGGTATTGCCAGGAAAAGAAAAAACCTCCCAGGAAAGAAAAAACCGGCTGCGAAAAGAACACTTTCATAGCCGGTTTGCTTGCCGAAAGACAGTTTTCAATCTTTTTCGCCTCTACCTCTTGACACTGCAGTTAATCGGTAGCCCGCCGACTTCTGGTTGGACGACGCGCCGCACATCGCGCTTCGCCCTGCGCCTCTGCCTCGGCCTGGAGCACACTGTCAGTGCCAACCTCAATATCTCCCCGCAACGCAAACTTCAGGGGCTTTATCGCCAGGTGAGTTGCCTCCAGCCAGGCAGAGTTGGCACGTCTTTCACCTATTGTGACCCTTTGAGCACCACTGGCAGATAAACGCGCCAAACGGTTGGGCAGGTAAGCGTGGCATTCGGCGGAGCCGGCACATCCTGGATAACCATTAGTTTATCGCGCCAGCCGGCGTAGGCACCGGCCAGGTAGATCCTCCCGCGCAATGGATCGAGGGCAGGACCGCTGGCCCCGCCAGGTAAGTTCAGTGTAGTCACCACCTGGTTCGTGGCGCCATCGGCGACTTTCAGGTCGATGTTGAGGGAGTAGATGCGGTTGGTCAGGGGGTTGACGAGCAGATAGCTGCTGAAGTTGGCAATCTGCCCCAGCTCGGCGAGCGTGTTCCCATCCAGCACGACTGTCTTCGTGCCACTCACCACGTAGATGCGATTGGTGGCCGGGTTGAGCGCCACGCGCCCGATGTTGGGAATGGGGACCTTGGTGGTCTCAGTGTTGGACGCACCGTCGATCACGTGCAGGTGGTTGTCGCCCGAATAGGAGGCGTAGACCAGGTTGGTGGCCGGGTTGACGGCCACCAACACGCGCTGGAAGTAGTAGCTATACCCCATCTCGATGGTGGCCACTTTACGGTTGGTCGCGCCATCTACCACGTTGACCACGTCCGGCCGGTTCTGGTAGATCGAGTGGCGGCCGAAGTAGATGGTGTTCGTCTGCTCGTTGATGGCAATATCGTCGCCGCCGGCGGGAAGCGACGCCACGGCGTTGGTGGCGAGATTCACTACCTTGCTGCCCGTGTAAAGCTGGTTGGCGCAGGCGTTGACCGCCACCGGCATGATCGCGTACCCGCCCTCCGCATAGAGGGGGATCGAGTTGAGGACCTGGTAGCTATCCAGGCCGAAAACCCCCAGGTCGTCGGTCATGCCGACATATCCCAGCCCGGTGAGGGTATTGACGCTGACGGCGTGCCCCTCCTCGGGCAGTTGGACGGTGGCGATGAAGGAGGGAGCGGTCGCAGGGATGGGAGGGGCGGTTGCTTGCATGGGTGCAAGGAGCATTGCGAGGGTCGCGGCGATCGCGAAAGCCGAGGGCGGCCGGGGAGAAACTGTCATGACACACCTCCTGAAAGACTTTGCGCTAAGGCGGAAAGCGGCGGGCTAACGGAATGGCTTCGCGACATCGTCCCCGAAGGGGAAGCATCCCTCGCGCAGCACGCCCGAAGGGGCGAAGGGGGCAGCGGCAGCGGCGGGACTGGCGAGACTCCTTCTCATTATCGCGCCATTTCTGGCAAAACGCGCCTGCGCGCGAGCGGCGTAGCCACTGCCTGCCCCAGTTCTTTTGGGGTCCGCTAGTATGATAGAGATAGGGCATGGCAGACCGATTGTCCGCAGGTCCGTAGAGACCGAGCTCCAGCAGGGGTCGCCATGCCCAATACCATTCAGCCCGAACAGTTGCAAGGTCGCT
>Ga0315284_10000158_pt1 | contig 90991 bp, 84 predicted proteins | sample YL17G09_16_MG_FD_203696 | JGI IMG/M metagenome (GOLD analysis project Ga0315284, IMG submission 203696) | Sediment microbial communities from Yellowstone Lake, YNP, Wyoming, USA - YL17G09_16 | ecosystem: Environmental > Aquatic > Freshwater > Lake > Sediment | place: USA: Wyoming | collected... | reverse complement strand
AGCTCGTGGAGGCCCTGCGCTCTCGCTTCGGCGACGAACCCCTTCTCGAGCTCCTCGGAGGGCAGGCGCCAGGTCACGTTCATCAGCGAGCGGGCCTCGGGCGCCGCGTGACCGCGGTAGAAGCCCTCGGAGGCATCGATCGCCTCGTACAGCAGGGCCGCCTTCTCAAGGCTGCGTTCGTGCATCCGCTCGAGACCGCCGACCTCATCGCGGAGCCACCGCATCACTAGCATCAGCACGTAGATCGCGAAGGCCGGCGGCGTGTTGTAGAGAGAGCGGTTCTCGACGTGTGTGCGGTAGTCGAGCATCGTGGGCAGGCCATCGGGGATCCGTTCGAGCAGGTCCTCGCGCAGCAGCACCACGGTGAGGCCGGCCGGCCCGGCGTTCTTCTGCGCGCCGGCGTAGAGGAGGCCGTAGCGCTCGACCGGCAGCGGGCGCGAGAGGAAGTCCGACGAGCCGTCGCAGACGAGCGGAGCGCCAGCCTCCGGCTCGAAGCTCAGTGGCAGCTCGACACCCTGGATCGTCTCGTTCGAGGTGACGTGGAGGTACGCGGCGTGCGGGTCGAGCTCGAGCGCGCGGAGGTCGGGCACGGTCGTGAAACCGCCCTCGGCGCCGTCCCACACAACGCGGGTCTCGCCCTCCTTGCGCGCCTCAGCGAGAGCCTTCTTCGACCACGAGCCGGTGAGGACGTACTCGGCCGCCGCTCCCGCGCCGCGTAGCAGGTTCATCGGGGCCATCGAGAACTGGAGCGACGCGCCGCCCTGGAGGAACAGGACCCGGTGTGAGTCCGGGATCCCGAGCAGGTCGCGGAGGTTCGTCTCGGCCTCACCGATGACCTCTTCGAAAGCCTTGGAACGATGGCTGATCTCGAGCACCGACGCCCCGGCCCCGGGCAGGGCGAGCAGTTCGTCCCGCGCCTGCTCGAGGACGTGGAGCGGCAGCACCGCCGGCCCAGCTGCGAAGTTCCACGCGCGCTCGGTCATGAGGCCGCTATGTTGCCTTGTCGAGGGCCGCTTGTCACCCGCCTGCCGCATCGCCGGTAGCATCGGGCCATGGCCGAGCACGTGGTCGTCGTCGGGGGCGGGCTCGTCGGTCTCTGCTCCGCGTACTTCCTGCGGCGAGCAGGCGCCGACGTGGTCGTGCTCGAGCGAGACCGGGTCGGAAGCGGCGCCTCACGCGGGAACGCCGGCGAGGTCTGCCCCGGCGAGGCCGAGCCGCTACCGGCACCGGGTCTCGTGCGGCACGCGATCGGGGACCTGTTCCGGCGAGACGCTGCCTTCTTCGTGGAGCCGCGGTTCGCGCCGTTCATGACGGGGTTCCTCCTGCGCCTGGCGTGGCACTGCACCCGGCCTGCTTACGAGCGCGGGCTGTCGGCGATGGCTCAGCTCAGCGGCCGGACGTTCGAGCTGTACGACGAGCTCGCGCGAGAGGGGATCGCCGTCGGGATGGGCACCGACGGCTACCTCAAGTGCTGCTCGTCGGTCGAAGTCGCGCGGGACGCGCGGGACGAGCTCGCTCGGATGGCTGATCGCGGCCTCGCACAGCAGCCGGGGCTGGTGCTCGGCGCCGACGAGCTGGCCGAGGTCGAGCCGGCCGTGTCCGAGCACACGCTCGCCGGGTTCGTGCAACCCGGCGAGCGCTGGATCGATCCCTCGGTGCTCGTCGACCGGCTGACGGATGCGCTGCGGTCGTTGGGCGTCGAGGTCGTCGAGGGTTCTCGCGTGACCCGGATCCGGGAGGACGGCGGGCGCGTGATGGTCGAGGGCTCGCTCGGGCGGTTCGAAGGTGAAGCCGTGGTCGTCGCGGCAGGCGCGTGGTCGAGGGAGCTGTGCCGGACGCTCGGCACGCGCCTTTCGATGCAGCCGGGGAAGGGGTACAGCTTCTCCGTGCGCCCTCGGTCGGTTCCGCGTCGGGTACTCAACTTCCCCGACGCGCACGTGATCGCGACGCCGATGGGAGAGCGTCTGCGGTTCGCGGGGACGATGGAGTTCGACGGGACGTACGACCGCTTCGACCGTCGGCGCATCGAGGCGATCGTGCGCGGGGTGAGCCCGTACCTCCGCGGTATCGACTGGGCGGAGCGCTCCGAGGAGTGGGTGGGACCTCGGCCGATGACGCCGGACGGGCTTCCCTACATCGGGCTGCTGCCGGGCCGCTCGCGCGTGTTCGTCGCGGCGGGCCACAACATGCTGGGGGTGACCCTCGCGCCCCCCACGGGGAAGGTCGTCGCCGACCTGGTGCTCTCGGGCGATCCCGGGATCGACCTGGCACCGTTCTCACCGAGCCGGTTCGCGCGCCGGTAGGACCGCAGCGTCGGGTGAGTACCCGGTGTCACGGCAGCAGCACGCCGATCGCGCCTGCCGCGGCCCTGAGGGCGGGATGCTCCACGCCGAGCGGTTCGGGTTCAGTCTCGATCCGCAGCAGATCCGTGCAGCGCTCGGCGAACAGGGTGACGTTCCTCCAGCTCGCCTCGAGCACCGACCACCAGGAGAAGCCGTGCGCGCCCTCGCGGAACAGGTCGAGCGCGATCGCCTGGGTCACCCGTCGCACACCGGTCGCCACGTGGGAGGGCCGCAGCTCTCGCTTTACGAGCATCCGAGGGTCGTCGAGGTCGACGAGATACGGCACGGCGGAGTCGTCGATCGCCGCAAGCGCCAACCCGCTCCCGTCGGCGTGCCGAAGGTCGAAGTCGGTCAGCCTCTGGCCGCGGAATGCCTGGATCCGCTCGGCCACCGCGGACACGGCGTCGCGCGAGACGTACAGCGCGCCGTAGTGGTCGGGGTTGTCGTGGCGGGAGACACCCTGACGCTCCCGGGGGACCCAGAGCGGGCCGCCTTCCTCGGTGGGCACGGCTCCCGGGCGGTGGGGGAACGCGCGGTAGAGCACCTCAGGCGTACGCGCCGGCCTCGTCGGCCTCGACGGCCGTCAGGACCTCGGCGACGCGTCCCGCCGTGACGAGGTCGACCGGCCGCCGGCCGCCGAGGTGGGCGTTGAACCCGTCCAGCCACTTCGCCGCCGTGTCGGGCTCGTAGGTCTGCCGTAGCCGGGCGAGGACGAACTCGAGCGCCTCGAGCTTGCGGCGGTTCACGGCGTCGGGCTGCTCGTCCTTCAGCCAACGGCTCACGCGCGAGCGGCTCACTCCCAGGATCCGGGCCACCTCGGCCTGACTCCCGAGGTCGCGCTCGAGCGCCTTCAGCTTCTGCTTCACGGCCACCGGCATGCCTCCAAGATAGCGCAACGATCCCTGTTGCGCCAGGTCCGTCTCGGACCCATGGCACCATAGGAGCACCTTGCGCGGAGCCCGTCTGTGATGGGATTCACAGCGATGGGACGAACTGCTGTTGTCTTGGCCCCGTGCGTGGTCCTGTGCCTGGCCCTCTCCGCGTGTGAGACGGGCGCGCCGACCCGCGATCTCTCCGGGGGTTCGGCTCCTACGCGGGCGTCGGCCGGCCCGTCCCAACCGGTGGGCGTGCCCTCGCCCGATGAGCCGATCCCGAGCGATCCGGCCGGGCTCGCGTCCGTGCTCGCGGAGGTCACCGCGGCTCTGCGAAGCTCCATCGAGGCGTGGACGGCGTCGGGCGGCACGTCGGAATGGCCGCCGCCCAAACCGCTCGTCCTGCAGGCGCTGTACGAGCAGCGCATCTACCGGGTGCTCGCGACGGATCCGAAGCTCGCGAACGCGGTGATCCCCCTGCTGCCGCCGGAGGTCCGCGGTGAGGCGAGCGCGAACGCGGCCGCCGGGGCGGCGCTGTTCTCGAACATCCGGCCTCCCGACCACAGGGTCCGGCTGCGAACGCGGCCGCCGCTCCCGGCCGACGAGCTCCTCGGGTGCTACGAGGAGGCCGAGCGCAGATTCGGCGTGGCCTGGGAAGTGCTCGCCGCCGTGAACTTCGTCGAGTCGAAGTTCGGGCGGGTGCGCTCCTCGAGCTACGCGGGCGCGCGCGGGCCGATGCAGTTCCTGCCCTCGACGTGGAAGGCGTACGGGCTCGGCGGAGACGTGAACGACCCTCGCGACGCGATCCTCGGCGCGGCGAACTACCTCGCTGTGAGCGGCGCACCGGCCGACTACCACGAGGCGCTCCACCACTACAACCCGGTCAACGCGTACGTGAAGGCCGTGATGGTCTACGCGCGCAGGATGATGCGCGATCCTCGGACCTTCTACGCCTACTACAACTGGCAGGTCTTCGTGGTCACGCCGAACGGAGGGTCCGAGCGTCTCACGGGGCCGAGCGCGTGAACGCAGGCCGGATCTGACGATTAGCCTCAGGATCGCTACGGTTCGCTTCGTTGTGCAGGTCCACGTGATCCTCGACATGAACGGCGAGGCCCTCGGCGTGCCGAGTGACCCCGAGGTGTTCATCACGCGCCGAGAGGTCGACGAGCGCTGGGCCGAGCTCGTCGACGAGCAGTGGGAGGATCTCCAGGCCGGTCCGTGCCACGACGCCGAGGGCGTCTTCGGAGTGCCGAGAGATGAGCTCTACGAAACGGACGTCCTGTTCGTGTTGGGCGAGGGCATTGAGTGGCGCCGCTGGACCGTCGAGACCCAGGGGTTCGAGTCTGTGACGGATTCCATGGAACGGCCGGCTTCGACACTGTAGACACGGCCTGCGATGAATCAGGAACCGGAGCCGGGCCAACCAGTCTGGGTGATCCTTGTGACCGAGGGGGCGGTCATCGACTACCCGCCGGAGGTATACGAGAGCCGGAGCCGAGCGTGGCGGGAGGCGGAGCGCTGGGCCTGGGTCCTTTCGGGTGGTGGCTGGGCGCAGGTGGAGCAGCCGTTCCAAGGGCGCTGGGAGATCGCAGATCGCGAAGTGCGCTTGGTGCAGGTTTCCCGCCCGGCGGAGCGGTCGGAGGACTTGTGGGTAGGCACCCACTGGACTCGGGACGGCTATCCGGATCCGGAGGCCGTGCTCTTCGCAAGTGAAAGTGAGGCTCGTGTGTGGGTGGTTCAGCCCGTGGGCGGCGTTGAGCCGAGCTCCATCGACGAGACCCTGTGGTTTGTCGCGGCAACCTTCGAGATCCGTGGCGAAGAGGAGTGCTCGGTCGTCCATCTCGCGAAGGTGTGCAGGTAGGCGGCGATCAGTGCGGGATGTGCGACGCATCACCCAGCACGATCAGCATCTGCCGGTCGATCCCTCCAGCCGCCTCAAAGTCGGTCCGGAAGTTCACCTGGTACTGAACGCGCCTGCTTCGCGTGCGCTGCTCGACCTGGTCCGCGGTAAGGAGAACGGCGAAGGGACGCCCGTAGTCGTTATCTGAGTTCAGCACGACGAAGGCGAACAGGTACCGGCTTCCCAACGCTCTGGCCATCTCGTACTCGCGTTCAGTCGCGCCGAAGAAGAAGCCGTTCAACGACTCGTTGCGGATCGACTTGCGCGTCGTCTTCATCTCCACGAGCCGGAGCTCGGCGAAGTGCTGCTCGACGTTGTCGGCTGTGATTGGGGCCGCGAAAGCCGGCGTCATGACGGCGTCGAACGTCTGGGCGCTGAAGCTCCCAGTCTTACCGACCAGCTCCAGAATCCGCCGCTTGGTCGCGAGATCCACCCGCTGGAACCGGCGGTCGGTCAGGAGCAGGGCAAGCCCCTGGTTCTCGGTCCCTTTGTTCGTCCTGCTCTTGGTGAACTTGGATTCCATGAGCCCCCGGCCGCCTCTCGCCGGTTTCGAGTCGCATGATCCTCGTGCGGAGACGAAGGATCAAGAGCGCTGCACATCTCGACGGGGACAGAGGGAGCGCCCGAGTTCTGGCTGCACAAAGGGAATGCTCGTAGGGTTGTTCGGGGAAGTCGACGTCGGACCGACGGGAGCTGCGCGCATGAACTGGCAGAAGTGGGTCTACGAGCGGCAGTACCGACGCGGCGCGCCGCGGTGGGATACCGGCGTCACGCCGCCCGAGGTCGTCGAGGTGATCGAGGGTGCGGGCCCGCCCTCGGGGCGGGCGCTGGACCTCGGGTGTGGGACGGGGACCAACGTCCTGTACCTCGCGCGGCATGAGTTCGAGGTGGTCGGAGTGGACTTCTCGCCGCTCGCGATCGAGAGGGCGCGGGCGAAGCTCGAGGGGGTGCCGGGCGTGACGGTTCTCGAGGGCGACGTCACGAAGCTCTCCTCCCTGGGCATCGAAGGTCCGTTCGACTTCGTGCTCGACATCGGGTGCTTCCACGGGCTGCAACGCCGCCGACGGGACCCGTATGCGCGCGAGGTCGCAGGCGTCGCGTCGCCGGGGGCGCTCTTCATGGTCTTCGCCTGGGGTCGGCGCGGTCTGTCAGGGTTCAGCACGGGCGTGACCCGCGGGGAGATGGAGCGGCGTTTCGCGCCGGCTCTCGATCTCGTCCGGGTTCTGCCCGGAACGCAGCCGAAGGGCGCCGCCTGGTACTACCTCCGTCGGCGGTAGCCGCCCGTCAGGGCAGCAGCTCGAACGCGTCCACGTGCGACGGGCGCACCGTTCCGAAGTGGCGGCGGTCCAGCGTGGCGACGGCTGTGATGCCGAGCCGCTCCGCAAGCGCGATCGCCGATGCATCGACGGTCCCGAGAGGCATGTCTCTGTAGCGCCAGACCAGCTCGGCGATCCGCAGCCAGTCCGCGGGCTCGACGGGCGCGGTCGTGAAGGCACCGGCGGCCAGATCCTGGAGGAAGCGCACCTCGGCCTCAGTGCCCAGGCGGGTGCCGGCGAGGTGCGCAACCTCCGCGACGGCCAGCTGGGGCACGAGGAGCGGCCCGGGGTGGGCTCGGAGCAGTCGGAGGCACGCGTCGTGGTATCTGTCGCCCGCGTCGAGGTACGCGAAGAGGGGGCCCGAGTCGACGATGACGGCTATGACTCGGCCTCTCCGAATCCATCTTCCCGGAGGATCTCCTCGATGCGGTCGGAGATGTCGCTCCTCCCGCTTCGACCGGCGCCCGCGCCGGCCAGGCGACGACGAGCACCCCCGCCCAGGTGCGCTTCGATGGCCTCGCGTGTGAGCTCGGAGATGGTCATGCCACGGCGCCGCGCTTCATGGCGCAGGCGGGCGTCCAGCTCGTCGGGCAACTTCACGGTCGTCCTCTTCATGGTATGCCAGCATACCCCTGAGGTGGGTGCTCGGCTACCTCTCCGGACGGTGACACGTGCGGGGTGCGGGCGCTGTGAGGTGGCTCACTCCTTCTCGACCATCTCGACGCGAATGCCGAGGAGCCGCACGGGACTTGCTCCAAGCTGCTGATCCCGACCTCGTGTTCGTCTGTTGGGATCGCACGCTCTCTTGGGCGGCGGCTGCGGTGGGTTTCCCCGTCGTACCCTCCAGCCAGACATGGATGTCTCCGACGCGATCTCGACACAGCGCGCGATCCGGAGCTTCGACGGCCGGCCGCTGCCTGAGGATGCTCTGACGCGGATCCTCCAGGCCGGGCGGGGCGCGCCGTCCTCGATGAACGAGCAGCGGTGGGCGTTCGTCGTCTGCACCGACCGCGAACACCTAGGCGAGCTCGCGCGCACCGGCGAATGGGCCGCGCACGTTGCCGCCGCCGCCGCTGTGGTCGCGCTCGTCACGCCGGAGGCCGAGGAGGACTGGCGGCGCGAGTCGATCGCCTTCGATCTCGGCCAGTGCGCGCAGAACATGATGCTCGCCGCGTGGGAGCTCGGGATCGGCTCGGCGCACGCCGCCGTGTACGACGAGGACCTCGCGCGCGAGCTCCTGGGCTACCCCGAGGGCTGGCGCTGCGAGTACCTGCTCTCGTTCGGGTACCCGGCGCGGATGCCGACGACGAAGGGTGGCCGGAAGCCGCTCGGTGAGCTCGTCCACCGAGAGCGCTGGTAGCGACCGACCGGTAGCGGGCAAGGGCTGCGTCGTAGGGAGTACGGTTCCCCGGAGGGGGAGCCGCCCGTGCCGAGCCGCCTGGACGAACTCGTCGACAAGACCCCCGCCTCGCGGGACCGCTTCATGGACTTCCTGCGGGCGGCCTCGATCGCGACCGTCGTGTTCGGGCACTGGTTCATCGGGATGATCATCTGGAACCACGGGCTCATCAGGGAGACGAGCGCCGTCGGCGTGACCTCCGGTATGTGGCTCGGCACCTGGTTCTTCCAGGTGATGCCGATTTTCTTCTTCGTCGGCGGCTTCTCGAACCTGGTTACGTACGACTCGTACGTGCGCCGCGGCGCATCCACGTGGGAGTTCGTGAAGACGCGCGCCGAGCGGCTGCTCCGCCCATCGCTCGTGTTCCTCGGCATCTGGCTGGTGATCCAGGTGGCGCTGCACCTCACGGACACGGGGGCTCCGGCCGGACCGAGGATCTGGAACGGCACGAAGCTGCTCCGCGGGATGCTCCCGCCGGGCGCGACGGTCCCGTTCGGGCCGCTCTGGTTCCTCGGCGTGTACCTGGTCGTCGTCGCGATCGCTCCGTGGACGATCAAGCTGCACCGGCGGTTCGGCCTGCGGGTGCCGGCCGCGATGATCCTCGGAACCATCGTGTGTGACTTCATCGGGTTCGTCGTCGGGATCTCGTGGGTGCGGTGGTTCAACGTCGCGTTCGTGCTGCTGCTCCCGCACCAGCTCGGGCACTTCTACGCCGACGGGCGCCTCCAGCGCGCGCGGAAGCGTTCCTACTGGGCGATGGCTCTCATCGGGCTCGGCGGGCTGGTGCTGCTCACGACCCCGTTGTTGTTCGGGCTGTTCGGACGGGCGCGGTTCGACTGGTTCCCGGGGATCGGCTACTACCCGAAGAGCCTGCTCGGCACCGACGTTGAGCGCATCTCGAATGCCTACCCGCCGACGGTGTGCTTCATGCTCGGCGGCATCTGGACGATCGGTGGGGTGATGCTGCTCCGGCCGTACCTCACGCGCTGGCTCCAGCGCCGCCGTCCGTGGAAGGTCACGATCTACCTGAACAGCGTGATCATGACGCTGTTCCTGTGGCACATGACCGCGTACCTGCTCGCGATCCTGGCGCTGTGGCCGCTCGGGCTCGGGCATCAGACCGACAGCACGCCGAGGTGGTGGGTCGAGCGGCTCGTGTGGATCCTTGTGCCGGCGGCGATCCTCGCCGTGCTGATCGCGATCTTCGGCCGCTTCGAGCGCGCCCGCGAGCGCGAGCGGGCACCCGCCTGACGGCGCCGGCGCGCGGTCAGTCCTCGGCGCCGCGTTCCTTGCGGATCGGGCCCATCGCCCTGTCGATGCCCCAGACCGCGATGCCGAGCAAGCATAGGAGCAGAGCGGTGATCCCAGCGACGCCGGCGAGGATGACACCGACGTTCACGCTCGCGGCGCCGAACGTCGAGCCCTTCGTCATGCCGTAGATGGTGAAGAAGGTGTAGGGCCCGACGATCAACAGGAACGGCAGGAGCATGAGGAACACGACGAGGACCACCGCGACGGCGATGCCCTCGAAGCTCGACCTCCTCATCCCGATCCTCCCGCGCCCACGCAGCGTGAGTCTATCCGGGCGCGCTCGACGCGTGCACCATGGCTCCGGGCCAAGATAGATGCAGAACCCGGTAGTCTGCGTGACGCGCGGGAAACCACACTTCCAGGAGGGAAGACGCCACGGACGCCCCGCCCGGGTTCCACCTGCTCGCGAAACCGACCGGCGCGATCTGCAACCTCGACTGCGCGTACTGCTTCTTCCTCTCCAAGGAGGCTCTGTACCCGGGCGGCCATTTCTGGATGACCGACGAGCTGCTCGAGACGTACATCCGCCAGCTGATCGAGTCGAACCGCACACCCGAGGTCATGGTCGCCTGGCAGGGCGGAGAGCCCACGCTCATGGGCTTGGACTTCTTCCGCCGCTCGATCGAGCTGGAGCGGAAGTACGCGCGGCCCGGCCGTCGGATCACGAACACGATCCAGACGAACGGCACGCTGCTCGACGACGAGTGGGGCGCGTTCCTGAAGGAGAACGGGTTCCTGGTCGGCATCTCGATCGACGGGCCGCGGGAGATGCACGACGCCTACCGTGTCGACAAGGGCGGGAAACCGACCTTCGACCGTGTGATGCGCGGACTCGGGCACCTGCGCGAGCACGGCATCGAGTGGAACGCGCTCACGACGGTGCACGCCGCGAACGGCGAGCACGGCCGAGAGGTCTACCGGTTCCTGCGCGATGAGTGCGGGGCGTCGTTCATCCAGTTCATCCCGATCGTGGAGCGGCCCGCCACCGGTGGGATCCCGACCGGGAGCGAGGTCACCGACCGCTCGATCACGGCCGAAGGGTACGGACGGTTCCTGATCGACGTGTTCGAGGAGTGGGTACGCCGCGACATCGGCGAGGTGTACGTGCAGATGTTCGACGTGGCGCTCGCGAACCGGTGCGGGGTCCCGCTTGGACTGTGCGTGCACTCGGAGACCTGCGGGCTCGCGCTCGCGCTCGAGCACAACGGCGACCTGTACTCGTGCGACCATTTCGTGGAGCCGGAGCACCTGCTCGGAAACATCGAGGAGAGCCACATGCTCGAGCTGGTCGCATCGCCGCGGCAGCTGAAGTTCGGGCTGGATAAGCGGGATGCGCTGCCCTCGTACTGCTTGCGGTGCGATGTGCGGTTCGCCTGCCGGGGCGGGTGCCCGAAGGACCGGTTCATCCGGGCGCCCGACGGCGAGGCCGGCCTGAACTACCTGTGCGCCGGCCTGAAGGCGTTCTTCCACCACGTGGACGAGCCGATGCGCATGATGGGCGAGCTGCTGCGCGAGGCCCGAGCACCGGCCGAGGTCATGCACTGGTACGCGGCCGAGGACCACGAGCGTGGGCGGAACGACCCCTGCACATGCGGCAGCGGGAATCGGTGGACGGACTGCCACGGCAACGTGGTGACGACGTCCGGCAGGGGTTCTCGGTGCTTGCGCTGAGCGCGCTCGACCACGTGGCCGTCGCCCTCGCCGCCGTCATCGGCGGCGCGGTGAACGCGATCGCCGGGGGCGGCACGCTCATCACGTTCCCGACGCTCGTCGCCGTCGGGCTCCCGGCCGTCTCGGCGAACGTCACGAACACCGTCGCGCTCACGCCCGGGTACCTCGGCGGCACGATGGCTCAGCGCCGTGACCTCCGGGGCCAGGCCTCGCGGCTGAAGCTGCTGCTCCCGGCGGGGGTCGTCGGCGGTGTGCTCGGTGGCTTGCTGCTCGTCATCACGAACGAGCGGGTCTTCCGCGAGCTCGTGCCGTACCTGATCCTCGCGGCCTGCGGGCTGCTCGCGTTCCAGGACCGGCTGCGCGACCGGATCCTGCGCCGTATCTCGAGCCGAACGGGGAAGGACCCGAAGGAAGCGTGGTCGATCGGTCCCGCGTTCGCGGCATCGATCTACGGTGGGTACTTCGGGGCCGGCCTCGGTGTGGTCCTGCTCGCGGTGCTCGGTCTCGTGATCGACGACACGCTGACGCGCATCAACGCGCTGAAGCAGGCGATCTCGTTCGCGGTGAACGTCTCCGCCGCCGTGTTCTTCCTGTTCTCGGGGAAGGTCTACTGGACGGCGGCGGCCGTCATGGTGGTCGGCGCCGTCGTCGGCGGTTCGATCGGCGGACGCCTCGTCGGCAGGATGCGTGCCGAAGTGCTGCGACGCGTGGTCGTGGCGATCGGCGTGGCCGTCGCGATCGTGTACCTCGTGCGCTGAAGCGAGGTGCCCCGAAGCGCGCCTCCGCCTGCCGTGTCCGGCCGTCGGTCCCGAACCGGCGTACGGTGTAGCCATGCGGTACGTGGAGGTCGGCGGGGTCCAGGTCTCGGCGATCGGGCTCGGCACCTGGCAGTTCGGCTCTAGGGAGTGGGGGTACGGCGACGGGTACGCCCGCCACGAGGCCGGAGCCATCGTGCGACGAGCCCTCGACCTCGGGATCAACCTGATCGACACGGCCGAGGTGTACGGGTTCGGGCGCTCGGAGCGGATCGTCGGCGGCGCGATCACAGGCCGCCGCGAAGAGGCGTTCCTCGCGACGAAGGTCCTTCCCGTGTTCCCTCTTCCCACCGTCGTTGAGCGGCGCGCTCGGGGGAGCGTCTCGCGGCTCGGCGTCGACGCGGTCGACCTCTACCAGCTCCACTGGCCGAACCCGGCGTTCCCGCTCGGCACGCAGCTTGAAGGGATGCGGCGCGTCCTCGACGCCGGGCTAGCGCGTCACGCCGGCGTCAGCAACTACTCTCTCGAGCGGTGGCGGCAGGCCGAACGCGCGCTCGGACGCCCGGTGCTCTCGAACCAGGTGCGGTTCAACCTCGTCGCGAGGAGGCCGCTCGGCGATCTCGTGCCGTACGCGCAGCGGCACGAGCGACTCGTGATCGCGTACAGCCCGCTCGCGCAGGGGCTGCTCTCCGGTCGCTACGACGCGGAGCACCTGCCGTCGGGGGGCGTCCGGCGCGGCAGCGTCCTGTTCGCCCCGGAGAACCTCACGCGCGCCGCCGGGCTGATCGACGCGCTCCGCGAGGTCGCGGCGGCTCACGACGCAACGCCGGCGCAGGTCGCGCTCGCATGGCTGATCCGGCATCCGAACGTGGTGGCGATCCCCGGCGCGAGCAGAGTGGCGCAGCTCGAGGCGAACGCGGCCGCGGCAGACATCGAGCTCTCCGACGAGGAGGACGCGCTTCTCGTCCGGACCGCAGAGACCTTCCAGGTCGACCGAAGTCTGCGGGCGAGGCTGCGGAAGTTCTAGCATCACCTTGCTCAGCGCATCGCCGGCCGAGCGAGGATGCGATGGGCCCCTGAGCGGCGGGACCTTCGTCCGGTTGCCGCGGAGGGCTCCGTGCGCGAGCATCCATGGCGCCGCGGCCGACCGGGCGCCGCAAGCATGAGGGAGGTCCAAGTGGAAGAGACACCGCACCGCCGCATCGAGCTCCCGCCGATCGCCGATCCGGCCCCACTCGGCCTCGCGGCGTTCGCTCTCACCACGTTCCTGCTCTCGGCCAAGAATGCCGGCTGGACCGACGGGGGCAACGCCTGGCTCGGGTACGCGTTCGCCTACGGGGGGCTCGGGCAGCTCCTTGCCGGGATGTGGGAGTTCCGCAACCGGAACGTGTTCGGGGCGACCGCCTTCTCCACCTACGGCGCGTTCTGGATCGGGCTCGGCCTGTACGCGCTGCTCGCCGAAGCGGCTAGCCCGAACGCGCTCAACGACCTCGCGTTCATACTGCTCGCCTTCGCCATCTTCAACACCTACATGCTCCTTTGGAGCACGCGCACGACGGTGGCCACGTTCATGGTGTTCCTCTGGCTCGAGCTGACCGAGGTGGTCCTGTTCATCGGGTTCTTCTCGGACTCCGAGAGCATCATCAAAGCCGGCGGCGTGGTTGGCGTCGTGACCGCCATCGTGGCCTGGTACACGTCGGCCGCGGGGGTCGTGAACGGCATGGCCGGCCGGCAGGTCCTGAAGGTCGGCGGGCCTATCTGGAGGGACTAGCCCGGAGCAGATCCTGTCGCGGTCGGGAACGGGGCACTGCGGGACCGACGGCGCTCAGTGCTGGTCGGCGAAGAGCGTCTCGATGGTGTGGTCGTCCTGCAGCAAGAAGTGGAAGTCGATCAGGTCGTCCAAGGTGAACGACGGACCCTCGGGGAGCGGGCCCCGGGGGTCGGGCTCCGGATCGAAGAGGAGCTCCGTGTCCTCCAGGGTGTCGGTGCGGCGCGTCGCCATGTCCACGCCGGCGGAGACGAGCAGCGCGACGATCTTGCGGTCGGCCCGCTTCTCCACCGAGTCCTGGCAGGCAGGGCAGGTGAACCGGTAGATCCCCTCGTGCCCGCCCTGCGTCACCGACAGCAGGATCTCCGCCGGTCCCATATCCACTTCCCCGCAGTGGGGGCACGTCGTCCGGATGGTTGTCATCTCAGGACGTGCATCGGCACCGAGGGGCCGGTCCTACAGCGTTCGGGGCCAGATGGGGGCTACCCAAACCGTGCCGTTCTCGGGTGGTGCGTGACCCCGTCGGGGTGGTCTGAGCACGGGAGCCTGCACGATGCTCCCCACAGGAGGCCGAGGCGCACGGCCTGAGAGGAGCGACGTTCGGCGCTGCGTGCGAGACCATAGGTCCATGGAGGTGCTCTGAGGATGTGCCTGGGCGTGCCTGGCAAGGTGATCCATATCCGGGGCGAGGGCGAGATCCGCATGGGAACCGTCGACTTCGGCGGTATCCGGCGTGAGGCATGCCTGGCCTACATCCCCGAGGTCGACGTGGGGGACTACGTCGTCGTCCACGTGGGCTTCGCGATCTCCAAGGTCGACGAGGAAGAGGCCGCACGCTCGTACGCGCTGCTCGCTGAGATGGGCAACCTCGAGAACGTCGACCTGCCCCAAGACCCGGAGGGCGTCCGCGACTTCGCACCAGAGGGCCGCGCGGTGCCACCCTCGGAGGCCGGCGCGTGAGGTTCGTTGACGAGTACCGCGACGGGGCGATAGCTCGGCGTCTGCTGGACGAGATCCGTGGGATGGTCACGCGGGACTGGACGATCATGGAGGTCTGCGGGGGCCAGACGCACACGCTCGTCCGCTCGGGCATCGACGAGCTCCTACCGCCGCAGATCCGGCTCGTGCACGGCCCGGGTTGCCCGGTCTGCGTCACGCCGCTCGCGCTGATCGACGAGGCGATCGCGATCGCGAAGCGCCCCGACTGCATCCTCACGTCGTTCGGCGACATGCTCCGCGTGCCTGGTTCCTCCGAGGACCTGCACATGGCCCGCGCCGCCGGAGGCGACGTCCGCGTCGTCTACTCGCCGCTCGACGCGGTCGAGGTCGCTCGCCGCAACCCCGACAGGACGGTCGTCTTCTTCGCCGTGGGGTTCGAGACGACGGCGCCGGCGAACGCCACAGCGGTGAAGGTCGCGCACGACACCGGGGTGGAGAACTTCGCGCTCCTCGTCGCCCACGTGCTCGTGCCGCCGGCCATGATGGCGATCCTCGTCTCTCCGGGGAACCGCGTGCAGGGGTTCCTGGCCCCGGGCCACGTCTGCGCGGTGCAGGGCTGGACGGAGTACGAGCCGATCGCGCGCGACTTCGGGACGCCGATCGTCGTTACGGGCTTCGAGCCGATCGACCTGCTGGAGGGGATCCGGATGGTCGTCGCGCAGCTCGAAGAGGGCCGCGCGGAGGTGGAGAACCAGTACGTCCGGGCGGTGACCCGTGAGGGCAATGTCCCAGCGCGGCAGGTCGTCGCCGAGGTGTTCGAGGTGTGCGACCGCGCGTGGCGCGGGATCGGCGTGATCGAGAAGAGCGGGTTCCGTCTGACCGAGGCGTACCGGCACCACGACGCCGAGGTGCGGTTCCCCCGCGAGGGAGCGCCGGCGTCCGAGTCCGAGGAATGCATCGCCGGCGAGGTGCTCCGCGGGCGCGCCAGGCCGCAGGACTGCCCGGCGTTCGGCGAGCTGTGCACGCCGGAGCACCCGCTCGGTGCGCCGATGGTCTCGAACGAGGGCGCGTGCGCCGCGTACTTCCTGGCGGGCCGGCGACGGGCCGAGGTGGCCGGGTGAGCGACGAGCCGGTTCTCGACGGCGGGTTCGCGCTGCGGTGCCCGGTGCCGCTGCCGCCGGGCGCGCAGGTACTGCTGGGTCACGGCAGCGGCGGCAAGCTCACCGCGCAGCTGATCCGCGAGCTGTTCGTGCCGGTGTTCGGTGGCGAGGAGCTCGCGCGCCTCGGCGATGCCGCCGTCGTCGAGACGAAGGGTGTCCGCCTGGCCTTCACGACCGACGCGTTCGTCGTGAAGCCGATGTTCTTCCCCGGGTCGGATATCGGCGCGCTCGCCGTGTACGGCACGGTGAACGACCTGGCGGTGATGGGCGCGGAGCCGCTCTTCCTTTCGGCCGCGTTCATCGTGGAGGAGGGGCTGCCCCTCGAGCAGCTCGGCGCCGTCGTCGGCTCGATGGCGGAGGCGTGCGAGCGCTCCGGCGTGAAGCTTGTGACCGGCGACACGAAGGTGGTGGAGCGCGGGAGCGCCGATGGGCTGTTCGTCACCACCTCGGGCGTCGGAGTCGTGCCCGACGGCGTAGACGTGGGCCCGGAACGCTGCCGCCCCGGCGATCGGGTGATCGTGTCGGGGCCGGTCGGCTCACACGGTGTCGCCGTGATGTCCCGGCGCGCGGGGATCGCGTTCGAGGCCGAGGTAGCGAGCGACAGCGCTCCGCTCACGCCGCTCGTGCGGGCGATGCTCGCGGCCGGCGAGGTCCACTGTCTACGCGATGCCACCCGCGGCGGGCTCGCGAGCGTCCTGAACGAGCTGGCCGAGGCCTCGGGCGTCGTGTTCATCGTGTCGGAGTCGGCGGTCCCGGTGCTCGGCCCGGTCCGAGCGGCGTGCGAGATGCTCGGTCTGGACCCTCTGTATGTCGCGAACGAAGGCGTGTGCGTGGCCGTTGTGGCCGGCGAGGACGTCGAGTCCGTGTTGGCGGCGGTGCGTGCGGAGCCGCTCGGGGCCGAGGCCGCGATCGTCGGCGAGGTGACGGAGGGTCGGGGGGCGGTGCGGCTGCAGACCGACCTGGGCACGACGCGCCCGCTGATCATGCTTGCGGGTGACCAACTCCCGCGGATCTGCTGAGTCGCCTACACGGGCTCGCGCGTGCCGTTCCGCGTCTGCTGCAGCCAGGCTCGGGCTTCGTCGGAGAGCGAAGCCTCCAGCAGAGCGTCGTCGAGCCCGTTCGTCGTCTCGTCCGCAACCGCGGGCGCGACCTCCTCTGCGGCGACCGGCAGCCGGACGGTGAAGGTGCTCCCTCTGCCGACCTCGCTCTCGACCTCGACGACGCCGCCGAGCGCGGAGGCGATGTCACGAACGAGGTTGAGCCCCAGCCCGACGCCGCCGTGGGTCCGTGTGGCCGAGGAATCTCCCTGGTAGAAGCGCTCGAAGATCCGCTCGAGATCCTCGGGCGGGATCCCCACCCCTCGGTCGGCGACCCAGAAGACGAATCGGTCGGCGTCGCACCGGGCTCCGATCTCGCAGGGGCTCGGCACCGAGGAGTACCTCAGCGCGTTGTCGAGCAGGTTCGCGAGCACCCGTCCCAGTAGGTCGGGGTCCGAGATTAGCGGAGGTAGGTCGGGCGGCAGGAGCAGGCGTACGCGATCCGACGCCTCGCCGAGCCCCGCGATCGCCTCCCCGCAGACGTCGGCGAAGCTGGTCTCCGTCATCGTCGGGTGGAGCCTGCCGTCTTCCAGGTGGGAGGCGGTCATCAGGTTCTCGATCAGACGGAGCAACCGTTCACCCTGTCGCACGATGCCCCCGGCGCACTCCTCTCGCGTTGCCGGGTCCTCCGCGACCGCCGGCTGCTGGAGGGTCTTGCCGTAGCCGAGGATCGAGGTGAGCGGGGTCCGGAGCTCGTGCGATGCGACGGAGACGAACTCGCTCTTCATCTCGCCCAGGCGGCGTAGCTCGGCCGACACTCGTTGCTCTGCCAGGATCTGCTCGCGCTGCTGGTGGATGATGCCGGCGCTCGTCTCGACCTCGCGTATCAGTCCGATCATCCTCACGACCACGAGGACGAAGGTCGTAGCGGAGGCGACGGCGAGGAGCACCACGTCGGTAGGGTTGCCGTGGATCGACGGGACCACGAGCGCCGTCGGCGTGAGCAGCGCCGCGGCGGTTAGCAAGGCGATGCGCCTGCGCGTGAGCCGCACCTCACGGTCGGGGACCGGCTCCGACAGGTCCCGCATCGAGGGGTGCAACGCCGCCGCGGCGAACACGGCGGCGGCGGCGAGCCAGCCCGCGTCCACGGCGTGCCCGGTCACGTACGTGCCCTCGTAGGCGAGGAGCGTGTACACGGCGTCGGCCACCAGGTAGGAGACCAGGCCGGCCATGAGGAAGATGTAGGAGGGCTCCCGCGCGCCCGGAGAGAACATCAGACGAACCGCTACGGCGAGGAGGAGTACGTCCATCAGTGGGTAGGCGACGCTGACCACGCGTTCGAGGAGCGAGAGGCTCGGATCGTTGGCGTAGGGGGCGATCAAGAAGATCCACGACAGGACTCCGAGCGAGGTGGTGACGATGATCGCGTCGATCAGGGCGCCCCGGTCGCGCCCCCGGATGCGTCGGCTTCGGATCAGCATCATCAGGCCCGCACAGAACAGCGGGTAGCCGGCGAGGTAGAAGACATCGGCGGCCGACGGCCACGGCGCGGTCTCCCGAACGACCTCGTAGTAGGTCCACATCATGTCGCCGACGGTGAACGTGAATAGCCCCGCCGCGAACAGGACCCAAGGCGCCCGGCGCGCCGGTCGGTTCAGCCACACGCCACCGAGGATGAGGAGAGAGGCGATCAGCCCGAACGCGTCGTAGTAGACGTCGTGGGTCGTGACCGAAGGCATGAGGAAGTACCCCCCGGTCGCGACGGTCGCGATGAGGAGGACGACGAGCCACGCGTGCCGCCTGAGGAACATCTCTGATCGATGTATCGGTGGTTCGTGCGAGGCCCTTAGGCAGGTGCCCCGGGCGACGCCCCGGGGCGGGACGGCACGGTGCGTGACCAGGGGTTCTCGGGTGCCTATGCTGCCAGCATGAGCATCTACGAGCACCAACCTCACCCTCACATCACCGCCCGGCGGAGCGAGAAGCCGCCGCTGACGAGCGACGAGCGCGTGGGCTTCAACGGGCGGCTCGGCGCGGCGATCACCAAGGCAGTGGGCACGATGTGGGCCTTCTACTTCGCTGCGGTCTTCATGGGCCTGTGGATGCTCCTCGCCGAGGTCCGCATCCTGAAGTTCGACCCCTACCCGTTCGCCTTCCTGCTCTTCCTCGGGAACATCGTGCAGCTCCTTCTGATGTTCGTGATCATGGTGGGGCAGCAGGTCCTGGGGGCGGCATCGGACAAGCGCGCCGTGCAGACGTACAAGGACGCGGAGGCCATCCTGCACGAGTGCCTCGAGCTTCAGGCCCACCTGAAGGCCCAGGACGAGGTCCTCGACCAGGTCATCACCCATGTCCAGCGCGTCGCCGGTCCATCCTCGGGACCGACCGCTTCGTGACCCGAAGGCTCCGAGTGCCGCTACCGGCTGAGGTGAGCGATGGACGGATCCCAGGCTGACGTGATCAGACGGATCGGTGATCTGGGGCTCGTCCCCGTTGTGCAGATACCGACGTCCGAGCAGGCCCTGCCGCTCGCGGAGGCGCTCCTCGAGGGCGGGCTCCCATGCGCCGAGATCACCTTCCGGACCGAGGCCGCCGCCGAGTCCCTCGCGCTCATCCGCGAGCGGTGCCCGGAGATGCTCCTCGGTGCGGGCACCGTGCTTTCCACGCTGCAGGTCGACGCCGCGCTCGATGCCGGCGCCGAGTTTATCGTGTCCCCCGGCACCAACCCCGCCGTCGTCTCGCACTGTCGCTCGCGTGGAGCGGTCGTGATCCCGGGGATCTGCACGCCCACCGAGATCGAGCTGGCTCTGAGCCACGGGATCGACGTCGTCAAGTTCTTCCCGGCGGAGGCGATGGGAGGGGTCGGCGCGCTGAAGGCGTTCTCCGGCCCCTATCCCCAGGTCCGGTACATCCCGACAGGTGGGATCGAAGGCTCCAACCTCCGCAGCTACCTGAGGCTCTCGCAGGTGCTCGCCTGCGCCGGGAGCTGGATGGTCAAGCCCGAGCTGCTAGCGCGCGGGGAGTGGGCAACCGTCGTTCAACTCGTGAGGGAGGCGGTCGACCTCGTCCGTGAGATGCGGGAACCCGGATCTCGAGCGGAGGTGAAGTAGCGATGGCTCGGCTCACGATCAAGCCGAAGGCCGGATGTCGTTGGGACCTAGTTGCGCTCGGGGAGGTGATGCTTCGACTGGACCCAGGCGAGGGGCGGGTGGCGACGGCGCGCTCGTTTCACGTATGGGAAGGCGGAGGCGAGTACAACGTCGCCCGGTCGCTCAGTCGCTGCTTCGGTCTGGACACCGCCGTCGTCACGGCGCTCGCCGACAACCCGGTGGGGCGGCTCATCCAGGATCTCCTCTTCCAGGGTGGGGTGGACCAGTCGCACGTCCGGTGGGTGCCGTACGACGGGGTCGGTCGCACGGTCCGGAACGGGCTGAACTTCACCGAACGAGGGTTCGGCGTGCGCGCCGGGGTGACGACGTACGACCGAGGCCACACGGCGGTCGCCCAGCTCCGCCCAGGAGACGTCGACTGGGACGAGGTCTTCGGGAGCGAGGGCGCGAGGTGGCTCCATACCGGCGGCATCTTCGCGGCGCTCTCGGAAACGTCGGCCGCGGTGGCGCGGGAGGCGATGGGGGCCGCTCGTCGGCACGGGATGGTCGTGTCCTACGACCTCAACTACCGGAGCTCGCTGTGGGAGTCCCTCGGAGGCCCGGGGGCGGCGCAGGCGGCGAACCGCTCGCTCGCACCGCTCGTCGACGTGATGTTCGGCAACGAGGAGGACTTCACGGCGGCGCTCGGTTTGCGCGTTGAGGGCGTGGATGCCGATCTGAAGAAGCTCGATCCGTCGAACTTCGGGCGGATGATGGCGGAGGTCGTTCGCGAGTATCCGAACCTGGATCTCGTGGCTACGACCCTCCGAGCCGTGAGGTCGGCGAACGTGAACGACTGGGGAGCCGTCTGCTACGAAGACGGCGTGCTCCACGAGGCCACACCCCGTCTCGGCCTCGAGATCCTCGACCGGATCGGAGGCGGCGACTCCTTCGCCGCCGGGTTCATCTACGCGCTGCTCGACGATCGGGGAGTGCAGCAGGCCGTGGAGCTCGGTGCAGCGCACGGCGCTCTGGCGATGACCACTCCGGGCGACGGGTCGATGGCGACGCTCGACGAGGTCGAGCGCGTGGCCGCCGGCGGCAGTGCGAGGGTGATCAGGTGATGCGGCTCGCGGGGAAGGTCGCGCTGATCACCGGTGGAACCTCCGGCATCGGGAGAGCGACCGCCGTCCTGTTCGCGCGGGAGGGAGCTGCGGTCGCGATCATCGGTCGGAACGAGGAACGGGGCGCGGAGGCGGTCGCAGAGATCGGGCGCGATGGTGGACGCGCTCTCTTCGTTCGCGCCGACGTCCGTCTCGCCGAGGACTGCCGCCGCGTTGTGGATGAGACCGTTGCCGCGTTCGGCCGGCTGGATGTGCTCTTCAACAACGCGGGCGTCTTCATGCACAACGACGCCGTCGACTGCAGTGAGGAGGAGTGGGATCTCCAGGTCGACGTCAGCCTCAAAGGGACGTTCCTGATGTGCAAGTGCACCCTGCCCGTCATGATCGCCCAGGGCGGAGGCTCGATCATCAACAACAGCTCCGGGTGGGGCTTGGTGGGTGGTGACCGGGCCGTCGCCTACTGCGCGGCCAAGGGCGGCGTCGTGGTGATGACCAAGGCGATGGCGATCGACCATGGGCGTCAGGGGATCCGCGTCAACTGCATCTGCCCGGGCGACACAGAGACCCCGATGGAACACCAGGACGCCGAGCGGCGGGGTACAGCCTGGGAGGTATACGTTGCCGGTGCCTCCGACCGGCCGCTCGGGCGCATGGGCCGGCCGGAGGAGATCGCGACGGCGGCGCTGTTCCTCGCCTCGGACGAGTCGTCGTTCATCACCGGCGCGGTGTTGCCGGTCGACGGGGGAGGCGTGGCCGGGTAGGGACCCTCGGCCCGGCCGTCGCCTCTCCCGGATGAGAGCATGCTTCCGGCGAACGCCTGCCGAGATGGGGAGGAAAGCGACATGACGGTCGTCCTTGATGGATCGTCGCTGACGATCGAGAAGATCATGCGGATCGCCCGTGAGGGCGAGGCGGTTGAGCTCGACCCCGGTGCGCTGGAGCGGATCCGCGCCTGCCGGACCATGCTCGAGGAGAAGCTCGCCGCCCGCGAGATCATGTACGGGACCAACACGGGGATCGGCGAGTTCTCCGAGGTCGTGCTGACCGACGAGCAGGTCGAGCGGTTCCAGCGGTACCTGATCTACAACCACGCGGCCGGCATCGGCGACCCCGCGCCGGTGGAGGTGGTTCGAGCGGCGATGGCCGGCCGGGTCAACGTCCTCTCCCGCGGGCACTCGGGCATCCGGCCTGAGATACCTCAGACCCTGGTCGAGATGCTGAACCGCGGGGTGACCCCGGTCGTGTGCCAGAAGGGTTCGGTGGGCGCGAGCGGCGACCTCGCTCCGATGGCGCAGATCGCGCTGCTGATGATGGGCGAGGGCGAGGCCTTCTACGGCGGCGAGCGCCTGCCCGGTGCCGTCGCGATGGAGCGGGCCGGCATCCCGATCCCGGGTCTCCAGGCGCGCGACGGGCTGGCGACCATCAACGGCTCGAACGTCCTCACGGCGATGAGCGCGCTGCTGCTGTACGACGTCGACCGCTGGCTGCGCCAGGTCGAGATCGCCGCCGCGATGTCGCTCGAGGCGCTGCTCGCCAACCTCAAGCCGTACGACGTCCGGGTCCACGAACTCCGCGGCTTCCCGGGTGCGGTCCGCAGCGCCAAGGCGATCATGCGCTGCATCGAGGGGAGCGACCTCCAGGCCGGGAAGATCAAGACGAAGGTTCAAGACGCCTACTCGATGCGCTCGTCTCCGCAGGTGATCGGTGCCGCTCACGACGCGGTCGCGTTCGCGCGACAGCAGGTGGAGATCGAGCTGAACGGCGTCGGCGACAACCCCCTCTACCTGCCCGAAGCGAAGACCGTGCTGACCGGAGCCAACTTCCAGGGAACGCCGGTCTCGCTGCCGATGGAGATGGTCGGCCAGGCGATCACTCTGGTCTGCGTGCTCGCCGAGCGGCGTCTCAACCGGCTCACCAACCCGGCGCTCAGCCAGGGGCTGCCGGATTTCCTCACGCCCGATCCCGGTGCGTACTCGGGGATGATGCTCAGCCAGTACACCGCCGACACCCTCATCGTCGAGCAGCGGATACTCTCCGCGCCGGCCTCCACGATGTCCATCCCGGCGGCGGCGGACCAGGAGGACTTCGTCTCGATGGGCATGAACACGGCCATCAAGAACGGCCAGATACTCGACAACGCTTACGGCGTGCTCGGGATCGAGTTCATGTGCGCCGCCCAGGCCCTCGACTTCCGCGAGTTCCAGCCCGGCACAGGGGTGTCGGTCGCCCGCGAGGTGATCCGGCGCCACGTCGAGCACCTCGACGAGGACCGGCCGCTCTACCCCGACCACGACCGCATGAAGGCTCTGGTCCGCTCGGGCGAGATCCTGGACGCTGTCGAGAAGGCGGTGGGCCCGCTCGGATAGGGGCGAGAGCCACCTCGCCGGTCCGGAACCGACACGGTAGGCTGCAGCGCATGCGTGGCTACCGTCCCGATCACCGGGGCCCCCGGCCCCCGGCCCCCGTCCTTCTGGTGGCGCTGCTCGCACTGCTCGCGGGGGCCCTCGCGCCGGGGTGCTCGTCGCGTGCGGAGGCCCGCGCCGGGCCGCAGGGCCGCTCGCCACGCGCCGGAGCCGCTACCGAGCCGCAGGGCATCTTCAAGCTCGACCATCTGATCTTCGTCGTCCAGGAGAACCGGTCCTTCGATCACTACTTCGGGACCTTCCCCGGGGCCGACGGCTTCACCATGCGTGACGGGCAGCCGACGAACTGCATCCCCGATCCCGTCCTCGGGCATCCCTCGTGCGTCTACCACAGCAGGCAGCAGCACCAACACGGCGGCCCACACAACTGGGAGGCGGCGGCGATCTCGATCGACGGCGGCAAGATGGACGGGTTCATCCGGTCCCTCCCGCAGACGCCGCGATGGTGTGTGGACAGATACGTGAAGGAGTGCGACGTATACACCGGCCCCGATCACCAGCCGGATGTCATGAGCTACCACGACCAGCGCGAGATCCCGAACTACTGGACCTATGCCGAGCAGTTCGTGCTGCAGGACCGGATGTTCGCGCCGGTCGACTCGTGGACGCTGCCCTCGCACCTGTTCCTGGTGTCGGGTTGGTCGGCCTCGTGCACCGATCCGCACGACCCGATGTCGTGCGTGTCGAACAAGGACCTCAGGGGACCGGGAGAGATGCATGCGTACGGGGACCCGCCGAACTACGCCTGGACGGACATCACGTGGTTGCTCCACGAGCACGACGTGAGCTGGGCCTACTACACGGGCGCGGGCACGTGTCCCTTCGGTCGCTGCGATGACTGGACCTACGGCACGGGCTCGACGGTGAAGTGGGGCAAGACGCCGACGGGGAAGAATCCGCTGCCGGGGTTCACCGATATCTACGAGACGAGGCAACGGCACCACATCCGGACGCACCAGGAGTACCTGGACGCCGCTGCCAACGGGACCCTGCCGTCCGTCTCGTGGATAGTGCCCGGCAACCAGGTGAGCGAGCACCCGCAGTCGGGCGGCGGGATCCAGAAGGGTCAGGCGTACGTGACGCATCTGATCAACGCGGCGATGCGCGGACCCGACTGGGAGACGACGGCGATCTTCCTCACGTGGGACGACTGGGGCGGTTTCTACGACCACGTGTTGCCGACGGCGGTCGACGACATGGGGTACGGGCTACGCGTGCCGGGGCTCCTGATCAGCGCGTACGCGAAGACGGGGTATATCGACCACCAGACGCTCTCGTTCGACGCGTACCTGAAGCTGATCGAGGACCGGTTCCTCGGCGGGGAACGTCTGGACCCGGCAACGCTCAGCCGGCCGGACTCCCGGCCGTTCGTCCGTGAGGAGGAGTCGGCTCTGGGCGACCTGGCGAGTGAGTTCGATTTCACGCAGCCGCCGCGGCCGCCGATGCTGCTGGACCCGACGCCGTTCGGATAGTCGTGAGGCCGCTTCGGGTCGGGGTCCAGCTTCCGGAGGTCGAGCGCGACGTGCGCTGGCCCGAGTACGTCGCGATGGCGAGGGCGGCCGAGGGGTCCGGGTTCGATTCGATCTGGGTGGGTGACCACCTCCTGTACCGCGGCGGCGGACGGCCGGAGCGCGGCCCGTGGGAGGCTTGGACCCTCCTCGCGGGGCTCGCGGCGGTCACCGAGCGGGTGTGCCTCGGTCCGCTCGTCGCGTGCGCCGGCTTCCACCCGCCGGGTCTGATCGCCAAGATGGCCGCAACCGTGGACGAGGTGAGCGGCGGGCGCCTCGTGCTCGGCCTCGGCGCGGGGTGGAACGAGACCGAGTTCCGCGCGTTCGGGATCCCCTTCGACAATCGGGCCTCGCGCTTCGAGGAGGCCTTCGAGATCATCCGGCGGCTGCTGTCGGGGGAGCGGGTCACGCTCCACGGCCGTTTCTGGCAGGTAGACGACACGGCCCTGCTGCCGCGGCCGGCTCGGCGCCCCACCCTCATGGTGGGGAGCACCGGGGAGCGCGTTCTCGGCATCGCGCTCCCGTATGTCGACGCCTGGAACACGTGGTTCGACGAGTATGGGAACACGCCGGAGGGATTCGGCGCCGTGAACGCACTAGTGAGCGAGACGGCCGAACGTGTCGGACGACCCCCGGGGGAGATCGCACGCAGCGCGTGCGTGCTCGTCGTCCTCGACCGGATGGCCGGCGAGCGGCCGATCGAGGAGGGGATCATGCCGCTCGAAGGACCCTCGGAGCGGATCGCCGCCGGGCTCCGCGAGTTCGCCGACGCCGGCGCCGACGAGGCCATCCTCGTCGTCAGCCCGATCACCGAGCGCTCGATCCGCGCCCTGGGCGAGGTACTCGCTCTTCTGGATGCCTGAGTCGGGTGGTGGAGACGGTCGTGGGGCTCGACCTACAGAGCGGGGTCGACGGGAGCCTCGGTGGGCTGCGGTCATGACCGATGTTCGGCGCGCTTCGGTGGATGAGGTCGCCGGTCTCGCCGCGCTCATCGCGAGGGCGTTCGGCGATGAGCCGATCCACACGTGGACGCTCCCGGGGAAGGATCTCGATGAGCTGACGCGCGCCTTCTTCGAGGCGTTCGACCGTTCCGTCGCGGCGAGTGGGTGGCTGTGGACCGCGGGCGACGGCGCCGCGGTCGCGATGTGGATACCGCCGGACTCGCACGAGACCGAGGCCGAGTTCGAAGCAGCGGCGGAACCGGTGCTGCGATCGCTCGCCGACGACGGCGGCGCACGCTACGACGCGTTCTGGGGGTGGGTCGAGTCGATCCGACCGACAGAGCCGCACTGGTACCTCGACCACCTGGCGGTCGAGCCGGAACGACAAGGTGAAGGGCTGGGCGTCGCGCTCGTGGAGCACGGTCTGGCGATGGCCCGTGCCGACGACATGCCGGCATTCCTCGTGACCTCTAGCGCGCAGAGCGTCGGCTTCTACGAGCGCAGGGGTTTCGGCGTGTTCAAGGAGACGGCGGCCCCGGACGGTGGCCCCTATCTCTGGTTCATGCGCTGGGATGCGTGACCGGGGTAGCGTGTGCACATGGATACCGAGGAGTTCCCGATGACCGGAACGTTCGCGCTCCATCCCGCGACGCTTGAGCTTCACCCGGCGCCGCTCGATCCCTCGCAGGTGGTCGAGGGCTCGCCGGAGGTCTCCGAGTGCGTCGTGTGGGAGTCGGCCGACGAACGCCGGGCGCGCGGCGTGTGGCAGATCACGCCCGGCATCGTGACCGACGTCGAGGTCGACGAGCTGTTCGTCGTCTTGTCGGGTCGTGCGACGATCGAGGTCGAAGGCGGGCCGACGGTCGAGGTGGGCCCGGGTGACCTGTGCGTGCTGGAGGCCGGAGCGCGCACGACGTGGCGCGTGCGCGAGACACTGCGGAAGGTGTTCAACGTGACGCTCCCGCCGGAGGAGGACTGAGGGCCGCTGTCCATCTCCGAACCCGCGCTGCGATCGTTCGCCGACGCGAAGCCTATTCCGTTCTGGCTCGACGACCGCGCGCGCCCCGAGGCGTTGCCGCCGCTCTCAGGCGAGATCCGCGCCGACCTGGCGATCGTGGGCGGCGGCTTCACCGGCCTGTGGGCCGCCGTGGAAGCGAAGGAGCGGGACCCCGGCCGGGAGGTCGTGCTGCTCGAGGGCGGCCGGATCGGGTGGGCCGCCTCGGGGAGGAACGGCGGGTTCCTGTCGGCGACGCTCACGCACGGGCTGGAGAACGGGCTCGCGCGGTTCCCAGGCGAGATCGCGGAGATCGAGCGCCAGGCGGCGGAGAACTTCCGAGGGATCAGAGCGGCCATCGAGCGGTACGGGATCGACGCCGAGTGGGAGGAGCGATCGATGGCACTCCTCGCGCGCCGGCCCCATCAGGCGGCCCGGTTCCCCGAAGCGGCGGAGATGCAGACGCGGTTCGGGTACGAGGCCGAGGTGCTGGACGGGGAGGCGGTGCGGCGGATCCTCCGGTCCCCGGTCTACGTCGGCGCGCTGGTGATGCACGCGGGGCTCGCGCTGGTGCACCCGGCGAAGCTCGCGTGGTGCCTTCGGGACGCGGCGCTCGGGCTCGGCGTGCGGATCTTCGAGCAGACACGCGTGCAGTCGATCGCCGAGGAGGGGCGCGACGGGTTGCGGCTGTCGAGCGATGGAGGCTCGGTGCGCACGGAGCGGGCCGTGCTCGGGACGAACGCGTTCCCGCCGCTGGTCCGTGCGATCCAGCGGCACATCGTGCCGGTGTACGACCACGCGCTGATGAGCGAGCCGCTGTCTGAGGAGCAGCGCGCGGCGATCGGATGGCACGGCCGCGAGGGTCTCGCCGACGCGGCGAACCGGTTCCACTACTTCCGGCTGTCTGCGGACGACCGGATCCTGTGGGGCGGATACGACGCCACGTACCACTTCAGCAACGGGATCCGGCAGCGCTTCGAGCAGGACGACGAGGTGCACGCGCGCCTGGCCCGCAACTTCTTCGCAACGTTCCCGGCGCTCGAGGGGATCTCCTTCACGCACCGGTGGGGCGGCATGATCGACACGTGCAGTCGGTTCTCGGTGATGTTCGGGACGGCCCACCGCGGGCGGCTCGCGTACGCGGTGGGGTACACGGGGCTCGGCGTGGGCGCGTCGCGGTTCGGGGCGCGGACGGCGCTGGACCTGGTCGACGGCCTCGTCACCGAGCGGACGAGCCTGGAGATGGTGCGCAAGCAGCCGCTGCCCTACCCGCCGGAGCCGGCTCGTTGGCTCGGCATCCGGGCGACGGTACGCGCGTTCGACCGCGCCGACCGGACCGGGCGGAACGGCTTGTGGCTGAAACTCCTCGATCGTCTCGGGCTGGGGTTCCAGAGCTAGTGGACACGGGGCACGTGCCCGGGTCGTAGGCTTGCATCGACATGTCCGGGCGAGGAGGTCACGCCGTGCTCACCGCTGACCAGAAGGCGCTGTTCGAGGGGAAGAATTTCGGGCACCTGGCCACGCTCATGCCCGACGGCTCGCCGCAGGTGAGCCCGGTCTGGGTCGACCTGGACGGGGACGACATCATCGTCAACACAGCGGAGGGCCGCCTCAAGGCGAGCAACGTCCAGCGCGACCCCCGCGTCGCGATCTCGGTGGCCGACCAGGAGGACCCCTATTCGAGGGTCGTCGTGCGCGGCGTCGTTGTCGAGATGACGCACGAGCGTGCCGACGAGGGCATCGACCGCCTCGCGAAGAAGTACCTGAGCCAGGACCGCTACCCGTGGCGGGATCCCGACGAGCGTCGTGTGATCCTGCGGATCCGTCCGGAGCACGTCGCCGCGATGTAGGGGCGGGCCGCGAGGCGCCGCCGCGCGATGGCTATCGCCAGGCCGAGCCTCGGCTCACCAGATGAACGGGAAGAACCGTCGTCGCACGCGCGTTCGGTACTCCTCGTAGCCCGGGTGCAGCTCGAGGAGCCAGGTCTCCTCGCGGCGTCCCTTCGCATCGACGAATCCGACCGCGACGATCCAGGGCACGAGCGCGAGCGGCGACGACACGAGCGACCAGGCGAAGGCGAGCAGAAGGACGCCGCCGTACATCGGATGGCGCACGAGACCGTACACGCCGTCCTGCTTCAGCTCACCCTCGGCGACGGGCTTCGGGAACGGTGTGAGCTGGTGGCCGAGGCCCAAGCCTCCACCGAAGAGCAGCAGTAGGCCCGCCAGGGCGAGGGGGGCGGCCGCGATCTCGAGCCAGACCCTCCACGCACGAGGCCACGCGGGTCCGAGGATCCCGGCCACGACTGCCAGGACGACGAATGTGACCTGGAGCACGACCCACCCCTCGCCCCGTCGCCCGAGCGAGGGCAGGTTCCCCTTCCTTGCGCCGAAAGCCACGCGGCGAGTCTAGTGAACCGAGAGACGCGGCGGCGCGGCCAAGGTTCGTCGGTTCTTCCTTACGGACCCTCGGCACCCCGGCGGGCGCGGACCGCCTTGATCGGCTCGTGCCACAGGGTCGTCGCCATGGCTACAGCGCCCGCGACCCCCCACGCCCCGAGCGAGAGCGGGGCGATGTGGAGCAGGTCCGCGAGCTCGGGGACGTATACGACGGCCACGAGCATCGCGACGATCGAGGCGAGAAGTAGCGGCAGCGCTCGGTTGCCGCGCATCCCCGTGCGCCACACCGGAACGCCCGGCGACCGCTCGACGAGCACGAGGAGCATCTGTCCGAGGAGGAGCGAGGCCAGCGCGAGCGCTCGCGCATCCACAACGTGCGCCTCCCGGGAGATCTGGACGAAGTAGAGGGCGAGGACGCCGACCGTGAGGGTCAGCCCGTGTGCGAGGGGTCGCACCCATTCCCGTGTTCCCAGGAGTCCCACCTCGGGCGGCCTGGGCGGCCGACGCATGAGGTCGGGCGGGGGCGGGTCGTTCTCGAACACGAGCGAGATGGTCGGGTGCAGGATCAGCTCGAGCAGCACGAGGTGGATCGGCAGGAACAACAAGGGGGCGTTGACGAGCGGCACGAGCAGCGCGCCGAGCAGGAGTGGCACGTGGAACGCGATGAGGTACGAGAACGCCCGCCTGAGGTTCTCGAAGATCCGCCGGCCGTCCCGCACGGCGCCGACGATGGTTGCGAAGTTGTCGTCGAGCAGGACCATGGTGGCCGCCTCGCGTGCGACCTCGGTTCCGCGCTGGCCCATCGCGACGCCGATGTCCGCCTCCCGCAGCGCCGGTGCGTCGTTGATCCCGTCGCCGGTCATGGCGACCACGTGCCCCTGCGCCTTGAGCGCTTGGATCAGGCGGTGCTTATTCTCGGGTCGGGTCCTCGCGAACAGGTTCGCGGTCTTGACGTGAGCGGCTACCGTCTCGTCGTCGGCGTCGTCGAGGAGATCGCCGGTCGCGATCTCAGCGCCGTGGTCGTGGGGCAGGTCCAGCTCGTGAGCCACCGCGTGGGCGGTCTCCGGGTGGTCGCCGGTGATCACGATCACCCGGACGCCGGCTTCGCGGCACTCCCGGAGCGCCTCGGCCACGCCCGGACGGACGGGATCGCTGAACGCCACGAGACCGAGGAACCCGAGCGCGCTCTCGTCGACGGCCCGCTCGCCGGTCGGCTCGGCCGGGTCGCCGGCGGCCACGGCGAGCACGCGCATGCCCTGACCCGCCAGCCGCTGGTTGGCCTCCACCGCGGCCTGCGCGGTCTCCGGGGTGCATCCGCTCTGCTCGAGGATTCCCTCGATGGCGCCCTTGGCGTAGATCCGGTAGCCGTCTCCGTGGCTCCACACGTGGGATATGTACTTGCGCGCGGGGTCGAACGGGTAGTCGTGCAGGAGCCGGCGGCGGTGGAGGTCGGCCACGTCCACGCCCTCCGAGTCCGCGTAGCGCACGATGGCTTGCTCGAGCGGATCGAAGGGGTCGGGCTCGGAAGCGAGCACCGCCGAGGTGAGGAGCGTTCGTGCCGCCTCAGGCAGCGGCGCCCCGATCTCGAGGTATCCCTCGTCGGTGACGAGGCCGGCGATCTCCTGACGCCCGAGCGTGAGCGTCCCCGTCTTGTCGGTACAGATGACGCTCGTGCTGCCGAGGGTCTCGACGCCGGCCAGGCGCCGGATCAGGGCCCGGTCCCTCGCCAGGCGCCATGCCCCGAGCGCCAGGTAGAGCGTGAACACCATCGGGAACTCCTCCGGGACGGCGGCGATTCCGAGGCTCACCCCGGCGATGATCCCGTGCAGCCATCCGTGGCCCCGGAGCAGCTCGATCGCGACGACGGCGATGCAGAAGACGAGGGCCACGACGGCGAGCCTGCGCACGAGGCGGCCGATCAGGCGCTGGAGCGGGGTCGAGGTCTGACTGATGCCGGCGACGAGCGTGCCGATCTTGCCGTAGCGCGTGGCGGTCCCGGTGGCTGTGACCCTGATGAGGCCGCGGCCCGAGAGGACCGTCGTCCCCGCGTAGGCCTCGAGCTGCTCTTCCGTCCCGGCCGCGTCTTTGACGGCCGGTTGGGACTCGCCGGTGAGCGCCGACTCGTCGACCATCACGTTCGAGCCCTCGACGAACGTCCCGTCGGCGGGCACGATGTCGCCCTCGCGCAGGGACACGACGTCGGTCGGCACGACCTCCTCGGCCGGGACCACCCGTCTCTCGCCGTCGCGCAGGACGGTCGCCGTCGGAGCCGTCATCCGCTTGAGCCCCTCGAGGGCTCGCTCGGCCCGGGTCTCGAGCAGCAGGTCGATGGAGACGATCGGGACCACCGCGACGAGCGTGACGACGGCGTCGACCGTGTCGCGCAGAAGGACATAGGTGAGGCCGGCCGCCGCGAGCAGGAGAACCATCGGGTCACTGACCGCGCTGAGCAGCGACGCCACCAGCGGGGAGCGGCGCTTCTCGGGTACCAACTGGTTCGGCCCGTGCTTCGCGAGCAGGACCCGGGCCTCTTCCGAGGTCAGACCGGTCGGCCCTTCGGTTGCGACGGCGCTTGCTATCACGTCCCTACATCCTCGGGCCGCGGCCGCTACATGCTACCGGGGCGTTCGGCCCGCCGCCGCAGGGACCTCGGTCGGGGCCGAGGCGGCCTCAGTCGCCGATCGTGAACGAGGCCGCGGCCGCGATCTTGTAGCCGTCGTCCCGCAGCAGGTACAAGCTGTATCTGCCCTCTGCGAGCGGCCACCGCCCACTCGACGAGTCATCCAGCGTGGCGGAGCCCGCGATGCTCGCGCCCGTGTACACCCACAGGAGGTACCAGGCCACGCGCGGATCGGCTCCACGCCGGTAGACGCTCAACCAGTCCCATCGCTCGCCGGGGGCGTTCCGCCACGAGACGTCGATCGGCTCGCCGACCGCGTACGCAGCCTTCCCCGTCGAGATCTCTGGACCCGCGCCGGGCGCCTCAACCCAGAACGGGATCCGGGAGAGTTCCGCGTCGGCGGCGTCAACGAGAACCGCCTCGTAGTCACCGGGTGTCCACGCGTCGCTCGCGAACGTGAGAGTGCCGTCGGTCGGAGTGCCGCCGCCGGTCGGCTGCTCGGCGATCGCGTCGGTCGCGGGATCCCCGCCGGCCGGGACGATTGCCACGCGCTCGTCAGCCTGACCGGGCGCGTGGAACGTCACCTGCAGGGGATCGCCCACGTCAACCAACCGCTGCTCGACCGCTACCATCACCGGCGGCGCGGCCGGCGTCACCGTGAACGTCGAGACCACGGACCGGTGGTCGGACGGCCACGGATCGATGCCGACTCCCACCCCGGAAGCGCCGACCTCCCCGACGATCAGGCTGTCGGTCGCCCTGGCGCGGCCCGCCGCGTAGATGAAGTCGATCCGATCCTGCGGGGCGTCCTTCCAGGGATCCCAGCCGGGAAGCGTGGGCCGCGCGGCCCACCACGTGAGGCCCGGGTGCCGGGCCACGTTGGGGTAGACACGGCGGAACGAGTCTCCGAAGCCGGCACGCTCGACGGCGACGCTCACCGGCCACTTCACGGCGTAGCGGATCTGGGGTCTCGCGCCGATCATCGCGGGCGTCCAGTCGCGCCACGAGGGCGCGTTGAAGTCGCCGGTCAGGAAGACCGGTGTGCCCTGCGCGACGAGGTCCTTCGCCGCGTGGAGCGACGGTCTCACCGCGGGCAGACGAACCTCGCGTTCCTCCTGCACGACCTCACGTCGCGTCCACCCATGCTTCACTCGGGAAGGGCCGTACGGGCTCGACGGCAGGTGAACGTTCTCGATCGCGACGACCTGTCCCGCCGCCACCTGTACGAACTCGTAGACGCCGTTCCCACCCGGCGGGTCGATGAGCGGGTACTTCGACACGATCTGCATCCGCACGCTGAAATAGGGCCAGCCGAGCTCGCGAGCGAGCCGCGGGATGTGGCCCTGTGCCTCCTCGATGCCGACCACGTCGGCGCCACCCGCCTTGATGGCCTCTACCACCTTGGCGAAGTCGACGTGCGTGCCCCCGTACTCGATGTTGAACTCACCGACCCGAAGCACGATCGGCGCGAGCGGGTCCGTGGAACCGGACGAGGCGGCGGTCGTTCCGGGCGCGGCCGCCAGGGTGAGCGCGAGTGCGCAGAGGAGCGCGCCGCCGCCGCGCCGGATACCGTGACGTGCACCTGGTCGTGTCATGCGGGGGATGATGCCACGGGTGGGCGGCTACCGCGAGCCAGGCAGCTGATCGGAGCGCACGCCCTGTCGTGGAACGACCGGTAGGTCTCTACGATGGGCGTCGGCGCGCTCACCATGGACATCCTTCGCTGAGGAGGAGAACAGGGATGCGGATCGGGATCATAGGCTCGGGCAGGATCGGTGGAACGCTCGCGGAACTGTGGGCGAGGGCCGGTCACGAGATCGCGATCGCGAACTCGAGGGGGCCCGAGTCGCTCGCCGAGTTCGTCGGGCGGATCGGTCCCTCGGCTCGGGCGACGACCGTCGAGGAGACGGCGCGCTTCGGCGACGTCGTGGTGCTGGCGGCTCCGTTCCGTCGACCGGAGGCCCTACCGCCCCCCATCACCGTCGCGGGGAAGGTGGTGATCGACGCGATGAACCCTTTCTCGGAGACCGGCGAGGTCATCGATCTCAAGGGGAGGACCTCGAGCGCGATCACGGCGGAGCGCCTGCCCGGTGGGCGCGTCGTGAAGGCCTTCAACACGATGCACTTCGAGGCGCTCGGCACGGCGGGGCGGCCCTCGGTCCCGAAGGAGGAGCGTCTCGTCATCTTCCTCGCGGGCGACGACGGGACGGCGAAGGCCGTGGTCGGTCGCCTGATCGAGGAGATCGGGTTCACGCCGATCGACACCGGATCGCTCGCGCGCGGCGGTCGGCTCCAGGAGCCGGGCTCGAGGATCTTCAACGAGCCGCTGCTGCCGGCGGAGGCGCGCAGGACGCTCAAGATGATCGGCTGAGCATCGGCAGGTGCGTGTGCTCGGGATCGAGGCGATCAGCGCCCGATCACGAGGTAGGGCTGCGTTCCGCCGCCCTGACGTTGCCGAGCCAGCTCGCGTAGAGGGAGGCGTACGAACCGCCGGCTGCGACGAGTGAGGCGTGCGTTCCCCGCTCCACGATCCGCCCGTCGTCGAACACGAGCACGAGATCCGCACCTTCCGCGGTGGACAGCCGATGCGCGATCGTCACCGTCGTTCGCCCCTGTGAGAGCCGGCGGAGGGCTTCGCCGATCGCGCGCTCGGCCCCCGGATCGACGGCGGAGGTCGCCTCGTCCAGGATGAGCAGGCCCGGTTCCGCGATCTGCGCCCGTGCGAGGGCGATGAGCTGCCGTTCCCCGACGGAGAGACCCTCACCTCGCTCACCGGCTCGCGTGGCGAGCCCGTCGGGCAGGGAGCGCACCCACGTTTCCAGACCGAGGGACGCGAACGCGGCCACGACCTCGGCGTCGGTCGCGTCGGCGAGACCGCTTCGGACGTTCTCCCAGATCGTCGTGTCGAAGAGGAAGCCGTCCTGTGGCACCATCCGCACCGCGGTCCTTCGCGAAGCCGGTGCCACCTCGCGGAGGTCGATGCCGCCGATCCGGATGGACCCTGCGGTGGGGTCGGCCAGGCGACACAGGAGCTTGGCGAAGGTCGTCTTCCCAGAGCCGGTCTCCCCGACGATCGCGATGTGCGCACCGTCGGCGAGCTCCAGGTCGATCCCCCGAAGGACCGGGCCGCCGCCGCGATAGGCGAACTCGACGCCGTCGACCTCCACCGCGAGCGCGCCCTCCGGGAGCGTTGTGCCGGGTGATGGCTCCGCGATGTCGATCGGAAGATCGAGCACGCCGAGCACCTTCCTCCAACCGGCGATCGCCGTCTGCGTCTCGCTGAAGATCTCCGGGAGGTCCGACAGCGGCTGAAGGAACAGGTCCACGAGGAACAGGAACGCGACCACCCGGCCCAGGCTGAGTCCCCACCCAGGCCCGAAGTGCGCGCCGATCGCGACCACGCCGGCCACCGCGAGCGCGCTGAACACGTTCGCGATGGGGAACAGCGCTGTGGAGCGCCAGTACGCGGTCATCTGCGCCGAGTAGCGCTGCCGGATCGCGCGCTTCACCCGACGGTCCACCCGGTCCTCGAGGCCGTAGGCGCGTACGACGGCCGCGCCCATCAGGCTCTCGGATACCTCGGAGAGGAGCTCACCGACCCGGGTGCGGAGGTGGTCGAACGCCCCGAGGATCCCTCTCTGGAGGCGCGCGAGCACGAGCAGGAGGGGCGCCACCAGCAGGACGACGGGGATCGTGAGCTGCCACGAGTACACGAGCATGAGAGCGAACGATCCCAGCACCAGCGCGAACGAAAGGATCCACGCGATGCCACCCCACTCCGTGAACTCGGAGAGTGTGTCGACGTCGGCCGTCACGCGCGCGACGAACACGCCCCGCTTCTCCGTCGTTTGCTCGGCGACCGACAAATCGTGGATGTGCGCGAACGCGCGCACGCGTAGCGTGCGCAACGCGGCCTCGGACGCGCCGACGAGACGCCTTCCGGCCGCCCGCGCGGCGAGGTAGACGACCGCGACGAGCACACCCGCGGCGGTGCACAGACCGTAGACGAACGCCGGGCGGAACCCACCGCGGATCCCGCGGTCCAGGATCTGTTGGATCAGGAAGGGGATCACGAGCTGCGCGGCCGTCACCATGAGCGATAGCACGAGCGTGAACCCGAGCCCGGCCCGAAGCTCGGGGCTCTCCTGAAGACCCCGGCGGAGAACCTTCCACGCGCTGTCGATGTCGGTCGGCAGCCGGACGTCCTCGTGGGTCGCGGCGGTGGTGGCGGCGCTCATCGTGGCGCCGTCCGTTCGTACGCTCGCACCATCGCGGCGTAGGAGGGCTCCGACGCGAGCAGCTGCTCGTGCGTTCCCGTCGCCGCTATCCGGCCGCCGTCGAGGAACAGCACGCGGTCGGCGAGCGCGATCGTCGACACGCGATAGGCGACCACGACCAGGGTCGTCTCGAGCTCGCGGCGCAGACCCGCGAGGATCGCCGTCTCGATCGTCGGGTCCACGGCGGATGTCGCGTCGTCGAGGATCAGCACTCGGGGGGCGCGTATCAGCGCGCGGGCGAGCGCGACCCGCTGTCGCTCTCCACCCGAAAGCGAGTGGCCGCGCTCGCCGACGACGGTGCCGTAACCGTCCAGCAGTCGGGAGATGAACGTGTGCGCCTGCGCGAGCCTCGCGGCGCGCTCCACTTCAACGACGTCGACGGCATCGTCGAGCGCGATGTTCTCTTGGATCGACGTGGAGAACAGGAAGCTCTCCTGGAACACGACGGTCACTGCTCGTCGGAGCTCACCGGCATCGACGTGGCGCAGGTCCACGTCGCCGATGCGGACCGAGCCGTAGTCGGGATCGTCGAGACGGACGAGCAACTGGGCGAGCGTGCTCTTCCCGGAGCCCGTCGGCCCGACGAGGGCGACGGACTCGTTCGGGCGCAAGTCGAACGAGACGCCGTCGAGGACCCGGTTCCCCTCGAACGAGAACGTCAGCGCCTCGACCGACACGCCGAGCGGCCCGGCCGGCAGGTGCACTCCTCTCACCGCCGGCGCGACGGTGATCGGTTCCGTGAAGACCTCCTCCAGCCGCTCGCGGCCGACCACCGCGCGCGGGAGGTCAGAGAGCACCCAGCCGATGAACCGCATCGGCCAGGCGAGGAGGTTGAACAGGGCCACGAATCGCACGATGGTCCCGACCGTGACGGCACCCGTCGACACCCGCCAGGAACCGACCGCGAGCAGGAGGATGATGCCGAGGCTCGGCAGCGCCTCGAGGGCCGGTTCGAACCCTGCGCGCACGTATCCGGCATCCACCCGTTCCCGCCGGAGCTCCTCCGCCTTCACCGCGAGGCGATCGGCCTCGGCGCGCTCGCGACCGAGGGTCTTGACGATGAGCGCGCCGTCGATGCTCTCGTGCGCAACGGCGGAGACCTCACCGATCTTTTGCTGGGTGCGCATCGCCGGGCCCTCCATGCGCCGCGCGAAGGAGCGGTTCATGAGCGCGAGTGTCGGCAGCAGCGAGAACCCCACGAGCGCGAGGTATAGGTCGGTGACGGCGAGCGACGCCAGGGCGAAGGCAACCAGGAGGATCACGCCGACCGCGAAGGGCACAGGCTGGAGGACGTCGACAGCGGCCACGACGTCCGCTTCCACGTGAGCGATGAGCTCACCGGTCGGCTTGGCCCGGTGGTAGGCGAGTGGGAGGTCGCGGTAGCGGTCGGCCACCCGGGTCCGGAGGGAAGCCTGCATCCGCGCGCCGGCCATGCCCGAGAAGTAGCGCCGGAGCATGATGCTTCCCGCGCGGACGACGGCGACCGTCATGATCGCCACGATGGCGCCGACGATGGTGCGGGTGCTCACACCGGTGCGGAACGCGGGGATCAGCACACGGTCGATGATGCGACCGAGCACGATCGTGCTCGCCACGGTCGCCGCTGCATACACGGCGGCCCCGACCACCGACACCGAGAAGGGCAACGGGTGCACGGCGATGTAGGAGCCGACGATCCGCATGCCGCGAACGAAGACGCCGCGGCGTTCCTTCTGCTGCTCGATCGACACGCTCCCCTCTTCCCTCGGTCCCTGCATCCTAGCTGCGGGGCAGGCTGACCTCCGTGGCCGCACGACGACGTTCGATCCGCGGGTGCACACGGCGGTCGGTACGGAGGCGTCTGCGCACCGAGACCTCGCCGGCGCCTATCGGTCCGAGGCGCCCGCCGGGCGGTTCAGGCTTGGGCTTCGCGCAGGACCCCGTCGGGTGCCATCGGCATCGAGCGGATGCGGCGTCCCGTCGCCGCGAAGATCGCGTTCGCGAGCGCCGGAGCCACTGCGACGATCGGCGTCTCGCCGGCGCCGGCGGGGACGATGTCCCGCCGGTCGAGGAGCACGACCTCGATCTGCGGCACGTCGACGAAGCGCGGGACGCGATACTCGGACAGGCACGGGTTGAGGATCCTCCCGGTCTCGAAGTTGATCGCTTCGAACAGCGCCCCGCCGAGCCCCATGACCGTCGCACCCTCGATCTGATCGACGAGGTTGTCGGGGTCCACGATCGCACCGCACTCGAACGCGGTGACGATGCGGAGGATCTCCGGACGCCCGTCCGCGTGCACACGCACCTCGGCGCAGGTCGCGACCCGCGAGTCCTTCTCGACGCCGCCCGCGATCCCGATCCCCGTGCCGGGCGACCGCGAGCGGCTCGCCCACCCTGCTCGATCCGCCGCGGCCTCGAATACCGCGATGAGCCGCCGGTCGCGCAAGTGCCTGAGTCGGAGCTCGAGCGGATCGACGCCGAGTTCGTGCGCGAGCTCATCCATGTGCGACTCACGGGCGAAGTGGTTCGCGGTGGCGGCGAGCGCTCGGTACGAACCCTGGCGGAGCGGCGAGGCGGCGGGCTGGAAGATGATGCGCTGGTTCGGGATCTCGTACGGGCATTCGATGCCGGCCGTGCCGGAATTCACGTTCGTGAACTCCCACGCCGTGAGGGCGCCGGCGTCGCGTGCGGCGCTGCGCACGTCGATCACCGCGGCCGGACGGAAGTAGCCCCAGGTGAACTCCTCCTCGCGGCTCCATCGCACCTTGACGGGCGTGCCGGTGGCACGCGCCAGTCGCGCTGCCTCGATCGCCACCTCACCGGAGTGCTTGCCTCCGTAGCCGCCGCCCGTGTCCGGCACGATCACTCGGACCTGGGATTCGGGCAGGTTCAGCGCCGCGGCGAGCTCCCACCGGACGCCGAACGGTCGCTGCGTTCCGGTCCACACGGCGAGACGCTCGCCCTCCCACTCCGCGAGCGCCACCCGTGTCTCGAGTGGAACGTGAGCGATGTACGCGGTGGTGAACGTGGTGTCGAGGCGGGCGCTCGCCTCGGCCGAGGCCCGATCCACGTCGCCGACCTCGTGGCGGAAGGGACCTTCCCAGCCGTGCGACTCGACCGGGTGCGAGCGCAGGTGCTCGACGAGGTCGTCCTCCGAAGGTTGGGGCTCGACGTCCCACTCGGCCCGGATCGTCCCGATCGCGCGGAGCGCGGTGGGTGGATCGGGCGCGGCCACGCCCACGAACGAGCCCTCGTGCACGACGGTCACGCCCTGGATCGCCGACGCCGGTGTGAGATCGACCGATCGCAGCGTCGCGCCGAACGACGGAGGTCGGAGGATCGCGCCATGCAGCAGCCCAGGCCGCGTGAGGTCGCTCGGGTACCGTTTGGTGCCCGTCACGATCTCCAGAGCGGTCAGCTTGGGGATGGGTTTCCCGGTCGCTCGTTCCGAAGGCGCCGGCTTGAGCGGCGTCTCGGCGGACACGACCTCCACCCGCCTCACGCCCCGCAGCAGCTCGCCGTAGGGGATCGAATGACCGCCGTCCCGCTGCCGGATGCAACCGTCCGCCGCGACCAGCCCCGAGGGATCGGCGCTCCGGCGCGTCGCGGCCGCGGTGATGAGCAGCTCCCGTGCGGCCGCCGCGTTCGCCCGAAGTACCGCGCCCGCATCCGGCATCGACCGGCTCCCGAACGTCCCCATGTCGAAGGGGCAGAGGTCGGTGTCTCCCATCACCAGCCGCACCGCCTCGAGTGGGACGCGCAGCTCGTCGGCGACGAGCAGGGAGAGCGCCGTCCGGTTGTCCTGCCCGACGTTCACCTTCCCGGTGAACGCGGTGACGATGCCGTTCGCACCTATGTGGATCCAAGCATCGCGGGTCGTCGACCACGACTCCTCCTCATCGTCGGGCTCGGCCGGCGATAGGACGACGACCAGGCCGTCGGGGAGCACCTCGAAGTGGTCGCGGTCCTCGGGTCGGGTCAGGTCCCAGGGCGCGCGCGGACGTACCGGTTCGTCCGGCGGCGCGGTGTCGGACATTTGCGCACTTCCGGACATCTGCGCGCTTCCGGATGCCTGCATGCTCGGGCCGGGACCAGCATCCGCGCCCCGCATCAGCGCTGCGGCGCGATGGATGGCGCGGAGGATGCGCGGGTAGGCGCCGCAACGGCAGACGTTCCCATCGAGAGCTGCCTCGATCTGAGTCTCGTCCGGATCCGGGTCCTTCGCGAGCAACGCGACAGTGCCGATGATCATCCCAGCCGTGCAGTAGCCGCACTGCATGGCGCCGAGCTCGGCGAAGGCGCGCTGGACCGGATGGAGGCGCCCTTCTTGAGCCAGCCCCTCGACGGTCGTGATGGAACGGCCGGCAACCTCGTCCACGGAGACCCTGCAAGCGCGCACCGGCTCGCCTTCGACCAGCACGGTGCATGCGCCGCAGGCACCCTCCCCGCAGCCGTGCTTCGCGCCGGTGAGGCCGAGCTCCTCGCGGAGCACGGAGAGCAGGCTCCTATCCGGTTCGAGCGCGAGCTGGTGCTCGACATCGTTCACGATCAGCCGGGTCATCCGATCGGACCTCCGAACGCCACCCCTGCTCATAGCACAGCCGCTGCCTGTCCGGCGAGTCGCCCAGCGAGGCGCGGTGTATCCGCCGGCACAACCATGCGGTAGCCTGGGTGTCTCCACGCGACCGATGAAGACGACCACACCATCCCTCCGCGCCGGACACATTCGACCAACTGGGGTCGCGATGACGATGACGCTCGCGCTGCTCCTCGCCGCGACCGGGCCCGCCGAACCCGCGGTGGCCCTCCAGGGCCGGGGGAGCGCCGGCTCGTCGGGCACCGCCGGCGTGTCGGGTCCGCCGACCGTGCAGACCGCGCCGCCCCCGAACTCGCTGCCGGGCATCGACGTCTCGCACTGGCAAGGGACGATCAACTGGGCGAAGGTGGCCGCGGACGGACAGCGCTTCGTCATCGCGAAGGCCACGGACGGCCAGGACTTCGACGATCCGACATACGCGACGAACAAGGCAGAGGCGGCTGCCGCCGGGCTCGCATTCTCGGCCTATCACTTCGCCCGTCCCGACCGCTCGGCCAACGATGCGATCCTCGAGGCCGACCACTTCGTGCAGGTGGCGGGCCTCGGGCCGGGGAACCTGCTCCCGGTCCTCGACATCGAGGTGAACGGAGGGCTCGACCCCGAGGCGCTCACCGCCTGGGCTCTCGCCTGGCTCGGCGAGGTCCGCGCGAAGCTCGGCGTGAAACCGATGGTCTACACGAGCCCCAACGGCTGGAAGACGAGGTTCGGCGATACGACGGCGATCGCCGACGCGGGGTACACGGTCCTGTGGGTCGCGCACTGGGGCGTCTCGTCGCCGACCCTGCCGGCGAACGATTGGAGCGGATACGGCTGGAGCTTCTGGCAGTACACGGACTGTGGGAGCGTGCGGGGTATCGGCGGGTGCGTCGATCTGGACTGGTACGACGGGACGGGGTTCGGACCGGTGACGATCCGCGGCCTGACGGTGTCGCTGAGCTCCCCGGAGGGTGTGGTGACGAGCTCGCCGGCCGGGATCGCCTGCGGCGACACATGCTCGGCGAACTTCGACCCCGGCACGACGGTGACGCTCACCGCGACCCCGAACCTGGGGGCGGTGTTCACGGGATGGGGCGGAGCGTGCGGGGGCACCGGTTCGTGCACCGTGACGATGGACACGGACCGGAGCGTGACGGCGACCTTCGTCACGGACCTCATCCCGCCGTCGGTGGGGCTGACGGCACCCACGGATCTCGCCGGATCCGTCACTGGGGTGTTCGACGAGATCGTCCACAACGTTACGCCGTCGAACGTCGTGCTGCGGGTGCTGGGTTCGGACTCCAACCTTGCTTCCGCACTCGCGTGTCGCTCGCCCAAGGGGGTGGTCGTGAGCTGCTCGACGGGCAACGTCGTAGCCGTCGAGCTCCGGCCCACCGCCCCGCTCCTGCCGGGCCGGGCCTACACGGCGACCGTCAACCCGGCCGGCGCGGCCCCGGTGGTCGACCGGGCAGGCAATCCCGCGCCGACGACGTCTCAGGACTTCGACGCGCCGAGCGACGTGGAGCAGGACAGCGTGGGTGTGAGATACGAGTGGGGAACCGTGCGGAACCGGTTCGCCTACGGGCGCTCGTACGCGGTCGAGCATCTCGCCAGCGCCTCGGTCTCGTTCACGTTCCGCGGGAGGAAGGTCACCTGGTTCACGGTGACGGGCCCGTCGCAGGGCAAGGCCGAGGTCTCGATCGACGGGCGCTCCGAGGGAACGTTCAACCAGTACGCGAGCAGTCTTCACTACAAGGTGGGGCGGACGTTCGAGGAGCTCGCTAAGGGAGAACACACGATCACCGTCACGGTGCTCGGACGCAAGGGTTCGACGAAGAGCACGGGCCGGCAGGTCGTGGTCGATGCGTTCGAGGTCGGGCGGAGGGTAACCGCCAACCCGGTGCTCGAGGCCGCGTGGCGGAGAGCGAGGTCCGCGGGCGCGTCCGGCGGCAGCTTCTCCGAGAGCGATGTCGCCGGCGCGAGCGTCTCCTTCAGGTTCTGGGGGACCGGGGTCGACTGGTACACCGTCCGCGGGCCGAACCAGGGACGGGCGCGGATCCTCGTGGACGGGACGCTGCTGAGGACCGTCGACGGCTACGCGGCGGACGCGACGTTCGGAGCCGTGCGGTCGATCGACGGGCTAGCTGAGGGCGTACATACCGTCCGGATCGTCGCCACCGGCACATCGAGGCGCGCGGCCACCGGCAGCCTGGTCTCGGTGGACCGCTTCGTCGTCCGCTAGCTAGGTGTCCTTCGCCGTGCTCGGCGTCAGGGGTCGGCGCCGAGGGCGACGGAGCCATCGGTGTCGCTAGACGCCCTCGTCGGACTCGGTTTCGCCCTCGCGAACGGGCTCGAGGGCGTCGGGCTGCGGGTCGACAGCGGCCGCGTCCTCGGCAGCGCCCGGAGGAGGTGCATCGGATGCCTGCTCGGGGATCACACCGGCCGCGCGGTCTTGGCGCCGCCGGTTGCGGGCGAGCCGGAGTTCCTCGCGCGCAGCGGCCTTCCTCGCCTTCACGTCACGGCGCTGGCGTTTCCCAACGCTGTCTGGCATAGGTGCAGCGTACGAGAAACGGACGAGGGCGCGACCGGTGCACCCCGGTCAGGCGACGGGCTTTACTCGCCGAGCCAGACGAGCACCTTCACCCGGTTGCTCTTCCCATGGCCCTTGATCCGGAACTGGACGTGGTGTGGGTTCTCCTGGGCGCCGTCATCCATCGTCGTCTCCCACGCGTAGCTCATGCGGCCCGTGTCCGAGATGACGACCCTGGTCCAGCGCTCCCACGTATCCCCCGGGTTCGGCCCCAGGTGCCAGACCCCGGCCTTGAGGCCCGCGTGCGCCGGGTCGACATCGCCCTTGAGGTAGACAGTCTGCCCGTACCCGACAGAAACGGACTTGGTGCACTCGCCGCCCTTCGTGTCGGCGCCGCAGGCCGTGAAGGAGTCCGGCGTGTTCGCGGAAGCCGGAACCGTGAGGCCGAGCAGTAGCACGAACACCGCGATCGATCCCCAGCGCTTCATGCGTACCTCCTCTATCGATACTCCGCCAGAGACTAGACGGACGCGGACCTGTCCGCCAGGGCCGAGCGTCCCCTGTCCTTCGGCCGTGATCTGGTACCCGAGCCGTTGCGAGCACCGCGTCGCTGCCCGGGACTCCCTAGTTCTTCAGGTTGCCGACTTCCCCCCGCACCCCGCTCGACCCGAAGCCCGACGGGTTCCTCCGGCCCCTGTCAGCATTACCCCTGGCGATACGGAGGGACGATGCGCGTTCTGATGTGGCACGGGTGGCTCCTCGAGGGGTCGGGTTCGAACGTCCAGACGGCGAGGATCGCGAGGGTCCTGACGTCGGCCGGCCACGACGTGCTACTGCTGTGTCAGGAGAGGCATCCGGAGCGCTACCCGTGGATCGAGGCGTGGGGCACGGTCGGGAAGGACGGGCCGTCCGCGCTCGCGTCGAACGAGTCATCCTCGACCGCATCGAACGCGCCGACCTCGCCCGCCGGACGATGCGTGCTGCTGCGACCGGAGATCGGCGGCCTCCTTCCCGTCTTCGTCGTGGACGAGTACGAGGGCTTCGATGTCCGGCGGTTCGTCGATCTCACGCCGGCGGAGCTCGACTCCTACCTCGAGCGGAACGTGGAGGCCCTGCGGGCCGCAGCCGCCTGGCACCGGACCGAGCTGGTGTTCGCCGGGCATGCGGTTCCCGGAGCTGCGATCGCGAGGCGGGCGGTCGGGCCGGGCCGGTACGTGGCGACGGTCTACGGGAGTGACCTGGAGTACGCGATCCGGCCGCAGCCACGCTACCGGGAGCTCGCCCGCGAAGGCCTGCAAGCGGCGCGGGCGGTCGTCGGCCCCACGTCCGACGTGCTCGCTCGATGCGAGGAGCTCGTTCCCGGGATCGCGCACCTTGCACGCCGTGTCCCGCCGGGGGTGGACGTCGAGAGCTTCCGCCCGATGCCCCGTCGTGAGGCGTTGCTGGAGACCGCATCGCGGCTGAACGCCGACCTCGACACGGCCCGAGGCCGGCGTTCGGATCTCGATGCGCAGGTCCGCTCGGCCCTCGAGCGGCGAGATGCGGTGATGCTCGACGACCTCGCCACGCGCTACGACCAGGAGGTGCCGGATCCCGATGCCGCCGCGCGGCTCCGGGCGCTGGCCGTCGAGCGCCACCTGATCGGGTACTTGGGGAAGCTGATCCCGCAGAAGGGCGTCGAGTCCCTGCTCGCGGCGGCGTATAGGTCGCGACTGCGGCCGTCGACGCTGATCGTCGGCTTCGGGCTGCATCGAGAGTGGTTGGTCGCGCTGACGATGGCCTTGAAGACGAACAACGTGGCGGCGCTGGCCTGGCTCCGCACCGTCGGACGGATGCCGCTGGGCATCTCCGAGGTAGAGCGGCCGAACGGCCGGGCCGGGGCTCGGGTGTGGTTCACGGGTCGGCTCGACCACCGCTACGCGCCCGGGGCGCTCGCCGCGATGGATATCCTCGTCGTTCCCTCGATCCTCCCGGAGGCCTTCGGGATGGTGGCCGCCGAAGGTGCTGCCGCTGGTGCCCTTCCGCTCGTCGCCCGCCACTCGGGGTTGAGCGAGGTAGCCGAGTCACTGGAGGACGCCGTCGGGCGCCCGCGCCTCCTCTCCTTCGAACCGGGACCCGGCGCGACCGGCAGGATCGCGGAGGCTATCGACCGGCTACTCGCACTCCCCGGCGAGGAGCGTGAGGAGCTGCGGGAGGAGCTCAGCCGGTTCGTCGCTCGTGAGTGGTCGTGGGAACGTGCCGTGGAGCGGCTCCTGCGCGCGGCTCAAAGCTGAAACCCCTCCGCATGCGCGATTTCGGTCGACGGTCTACTATCTACCATCGACGGTTGGCCGTCTGCCATCTAGAGTCCACCGTCAGACCGTCAGAGGGGTAAGGCCAGAGTGGCAAAGAAGGAGGTCGGGATGACTCGTCGTTCGCTTCTCCTGTTCGCCGGCTTGCTCGCGTTCTCGCTCGCCGCCGTCGCCTGCGGCGGGGACGGAGGGACCGGCAGCTCGCCGAGCGCGTCCGGTGGTGCCAGCATGCGGCCCGAGGACATCACGGGCACGATCCGGCTCCTTTCCTACTCCGACGGGTTCGACCCCGAGTACATGGCCTCCTTCCACGAGCAGTACCCGAACATCGACCTCAAGACCTCGGCCATGGACAGCAACGAGGCCGCCGTCGCGAAGATCCAGGCCGGGTTCGAGGTCGACGTCATCAACAGCTGCGTGGACGAGGCGGCGCTGGAGATGGTCCAGAAGGGCATGTACATGGAGCTCGACACCTCGCGCCTCACGTACTGGAACGACCTGTTCCCCTCCGTGAAGGAGCTCCCTGGTGTCGTGGCGGACGGCAAGTACTACGTCGTGCCCGTCGACATGGGGGCGGGGGGGATCCTCTACAACGTCGACGTTGTGGATCCAGCGCCTGACTCCTGGACCGACCTGTTCGACCCGCAGTGGAAAGGCCGCGCGTCGGTCGAGAACAACGCCACCACCGCGATCATGATCGGTGCCCTCGTGACGGGGGTCGAAGACCCGCTCGGCATGGACCAGGCTCAGCTGGACCAGGTCAAGCAGTACTGGATCGACCACAAGGACCAGTTCCGAACCTTCTTCCAAGCCGGAGCTGCCATCAGGAGCCTGTTCAAGTCGGGTGAAGTCGTCATCTCCTCGGGGTACGCGGACCACGCTGCCATGATGCAGGAGGAGGGGATCAACGTTAAGTTGGCGATGCCGAAGGAGGGGGCGATCCTCTGGGCCTGCGGGTACGGCATCAGCCCGAGCATCGACCCGGCGAACCTGGACGCCGCGTACGCGCTCCTCAACTGGTACACGAGTCCGGAGGCGGAGCTGTTCGAAGCCACCGCGTGGAGCTACCAGGTGGCGAACCAGACGGTCCTCGACATCGCGCCGCCGGAAATCATCGAGGCAGCGTCGCTCGAGGCGCCGATGAACATGGGGAACGCGATCCCCGCGCACCCACCGGAGAACCGGGCCGCCTGGGTCGCCGCCTGGGCCGAGGTGAAGGCCGCCTGACACACGTTTCGCGGGCATGCGGATCGGAGTGTTACGACCCGTTAACCCTCCGTGTCACACGTCTTTCCACGTGTCGCCTTAGGGTCGGGAGCGACCGGTGCGCCTAGCCACCGGATACCCTGAGGGGGGATCGTCATGAGGAAGGTCGTCTTGATCTGCGCGGTCGCGCTGCTGGTCGTCGGGCTGATCGGCCCGGCGGCGTCAGCGGCGACGCGCCACGGCACACGAACGGGCGTGCCCACGCTCGCGGCCACGGACGTGGAGAGGCACGGGTCCTGCTCGGGCTCCAGCAGGTGGGACCTCGAGCTCGACACGGAAGGCGCTCGCATCGAGGTCGACTTCGAGGTGGACACGGCGCAGGCCGGCACGACCTGGCACGTGACGCTCAAGCACAACGGCACGGCGTTCTTCAACGGGAACCGCGTCACGGACCACGAGGGCGAGTTCGACGTCGAGCGGTCAACGCCTAACGCGAGCGGCACCGACTACTACAGGGCGCGAGCCACACAGGCGGCGAGCGGCGAGGTCTGCGTCGGCAAGGCGTCGATCTAGCGCCGCATCCAACAAGAGCCGTGGCAGCTCCACGTGCGTCGCGGGCGCTGGGACCTCCCACCTCACGTTCGGTCGGAAGCGGGCCGTAGCCCCGGTTCATGATGGACGTGCTTGGGGTGCCGGGTTGGGACCGTCCCCGCTACTTGGGAGGCCCACCGTCCAGCGCAGCTGTCAGCTCCACCCGCAGGCGGCGGAACTCGGTGATGAGGTCCTTGATGGTCTGGGGCGTGATGATCAGCGCCCGCCCGTCGTCCTCGGTGTCGAGCGCGTACTCGGCCCGCTTCTCGAGCCGGTTGAGATCGTCATCGTTCCAGATGTCCATCAAGGGCCCTCCCCCTTCCCGAACTCAGCGAAGTGCCACGGCGCCACGCTACACCCCAAGATCGGGTACGCAAGGGCACTTTCAAGTTCCGGGCAGACTGTCGGCGCCACCCCGACCATCGGGCAGGCTGCCGCGGCGCCGGCGGCTGTCGTGCGTCACCTACCATCCAGCCGTTCGCGCGCCCACGTCGCTACACTCGCGGCTCATGGAGTCGCAGGCTCGCGTCCGTGTTGCGTTGTCGCTCGGGCGGCCCGATCGTCCGCCGGCCGCATGGTGGGGCCACACGTTTCGAGAGGAGTGGTGTCCTCGCGACCTCGCCGCTGCGACGGTGACCAAGCAACGCGCCTACGGATGGGACTTCGTCAAGCTCCAGCCGCGCGCGTGCTGCTTCGCCGAGGCGTTCGGTTCGGAGTACCGGCCCTCGGGTGAGCCCGGCACCGGGCCGGTGCTGGTCCGCCCCGCCGTGACGAGCTCAGAGGACTGGTCCCGGCTCCCGTCGGTCGACGCCGGTGTTCCGGCGCTCAGCGACCAGGTGGATGCACTCAGGATGGTCGTCGATGAGCTCGGCCCGTCGATCCCGGTCATCCAGACCGTGTTCTCTCCCCTCACCGTGGCCGGCTACCTGGTGTCCGGAGACAGAGCCCGGGCAGTGGGGGAGCTGCGCGAGCGCCCCGTACAGACCGGGGCGGCGCTCGAACGCATAGCGGACGCCCTCGCCGACTTCGCCGCACGATCGGTGGCCGCGGGCGCGGCCGGCATCTTCTATGCGATCTCGGGGTACGCCTCCGAGGACCTGCTGTCGTCGGAGGAGTACGAGCGCCTGGCGCTCCCGCACGACCGCCGGGTGCTGGCATCGGTACCTGGGGCCGCCTGGTTCAACGTGCTGCACCTGTGCGGTCCGCGGGTCCACTTCGAGCTCGCCTCCGCTCTCGGCGTGCAGGCTGTCAGCTGGTCGGTTCACGAGCCCGGCAACCCGTCGCTCGCCGAGGGGTGCACCCGGAGCGGTCGAGCCGCCATGGGCGGACTCGATCAGGCCGGGACGCTTGTCCGGGGTTCGCCGGAAGCGGTGCTCGAGCAGGCGCGGGCGGCCGTCTCGAGTACGGACGGCACGGGGTCGCTCCTGGCCCCCGGATGCTCGGTCCCGCCGCGGGCACCCGAGGAGAACCTGCGAGCCATCATGCAGAGCGTGACCTAGGACTCGATCACGACCGGCGTGCCGAGCCTAGGGAGCGGCTCAGCCGGCGGAGCGTCGAACCTTCACTTCACGATCTTCAGCAGCGTGTCGTGAAGGTACCAACCCATCCCGACGAACCACCCGAGGGCCGCGGCCCCGGCGGACCACGGCATCGCTCGAGGGGAGCGGATCACCGTCAATGCCACCACGGCGGAGGCCGACCACAGGAGCATCTTCAGCCAGACCCAGCTCGTGGACTCGAAGCGATCGATGCTGCTGATGCAGAGACGGAACCCCGCGTCGAGGTGGTATCCGTCCGGACACGTGAAGCTCGGGATCCGCGTGATGGCGGTCCACGTTCCGAGGATGAATACGAACGTCAATCCCCACGTCCATCCGGACCCACCTTCGGGATCCACCGGGCTGTGGTGGACGGTCCATGCGATCGCGCCGCCGAGCGCTGCGGTGGACAACGCGGCGAGCCACACGAGGCCGGCCTTCGCGGCTTCCGGGGTGCATGCACGGGGGTGGTGGCACGTCAACTCATCCCATGATGCGGCCAGGTAGGCAGCGCTCATGAGCATGAGGCAGAGAGCCGTGGTGTAGCCGGCGATCTTCCCCGCCACGGTGGCTCTGGGAGAGACGGCGCGCAAGCGCGCGAACTGGCTTCGCTTGGCGGATCGCGAACGCATCACGGCGGATTGTCCCATCTCCGCCGATCTGCGAGTCACCAGCCCATCGAGGGGGCCAAGACCGCGGCGGATACCGAGCCGGATCGTCCTCGTCCGCTAGTTCGCGGCGTCCGGTATGGCCCCGGCCTTCCGGAACCAACGCGCGACCACAACGTCGGTGGAGGAATGAGCCGCGATCGACACGGTGACAACGACGGCCACGAGTTCGAAGAGGTGCTCCGAACGGGGCACATGGCTCCGGAGGATCAGCAGCCCATAGACGACGGACGCGAAGCCCTTCGGCCCGAACCAGGCTGCCGCTATCCGTTCCAGCGTGCTGATCCCCGAACCGAGTAGAGCGAGCCCGACGGCCACAGGACGAACCGCGAGCAAGGCCAGGGCCACGAATGCCCAGCTAGTCAGCGGAAGCTCGGCGAAGACCGTCGGCGCGATGGCGATACCGAAGACCATGAGGGCGGCGAGCTTCAGCAGCTCCGTGATCAGCTCTCCGAACCTGTGGAAAGCATCTCGGATCGCAGGACTCATGGAAGCGATCGTGACGCCGGCCGAGAAGGCGGCGAGGAATGCATTCACGCCTGTGAGGCTCGCCACGGCGAGCACGACGAGCCCGATCGCGAAGGCGTTGAGGGGTTCGTAGGCCGTCGAAGCTGCGAAGAACCGGCTCCGCTCAAGCTGGATGGCCGCCCACGGAACGATCACGCCGAGTGCGACACCGAGAGCCAAGCGAACCAGAACCTCTCCGACATCCAGCTCCCCGTGTTCGACGGCGGCGAGCAGCACCACGACCAAGGGCAACGCCAGCCCGTCGTTCAAGCCGCTCTCCACGTTCAGCAGATGCCGCAGCCGGTACGGGACGTCCTCGCGCCCCACGATGGCGGCGGCGAACACGGGATCGGTCGGGCTCAGCACGGCGCTGAGTAGGAACGACTCGGTCCAGGGAAGACCGACGACGAAGTGGCCGGCGAGCGCCATCAGAACCAGGGCGAGGGGCATCCCCAACAGGAGCGCTCGGCCGGGCAGGTTCCAGGCGGACGTGAGGTCGCGTACCCCCACTCGCATGCCATCGGTGAACAGCACGCTGAACAGTGCCAGGTCTGCGAGCGTCGTCACCAGCGGGGCACGAGGCTGGAGCAACACGAGGTTGAGCGCGCCTTCCCCGACCGCGAATCCTGCCGCGAGGAATATGACGGCCGTGGATAGGACGGTGCGATGCGCCAGCCCAGACACGAGAACGGCGACGAGCAACGTCACGGCGAACGCAAGGAGAGCAACCATATGGTCAGCCTAGCGGCCGTGCAGCCACCGGCGAACAACCTGGCCCGAGTCTCGCCGGGACACGACTCATCATGGGTCGAGAGGCGATCAGGCTCGGGACGGTCCTCGATCGGGCTCGACGCACGCTCGGCTTGCGTTCGGGATGACGCGGGAGGTTCTGTGAGAGCCCTGGATCTGACAGCTGCCATAGCGCGGGCCCGTGATGGCGACGCGTGCGTCGCTAGGATGGGCGTCTGACCGCCCCATCGGAGATCGTGTGAGCGCCATCAACGCCCTGAGGAACTCGACCCCAGCCACGGAGCCCGGTGCGCGGGTGCTTCCGCTCCGGCGCGGACCGGGGGTCACCGTGCTGGCCGAGGACGACCTCGAGCGGCTCGACGCGGCCACCCTCGGGATCCTGGAGGAAACGGGGATCGAGGTAGGCGCCGGCGCCGTCCTCGAACGGCTCGGTGCGGCCGGCGCCCGGATCGACGCCGAGACCCTGCGCGTCCGGTTCCCTCGATCGTTGGTCGAAGAGGCCCTGCGGCTGACACCCCTTGAGCTCCTGCTCGCGGCACGAGATCCGGCCTGCGACATGCGGGTGGACGGCACCGCCGGGTGGCTGTCCACGGGCAGCCACGCCATCGAGGTCATCGACACCGCCACCGGCGATCGTCGGCCCTCCACGAAGGCGGACCTTGCCGCCGTCTCGCGCTTGGCCGACGCCGTCCCACACATCGGGTTCGTGGGTGGGTCGGTGGCCGCCCTCGACGTGCCACCCTCCGCCCGATCTCTGCACGAGCTGCACGCCCAGGTCGCCAACACCTCGAAGCACGTTCAGCTGATGGCTGCAGCGGGTGCCCGCGACGCGCGGGCGGCCGTGGAGATCGCTCGGATCGTCGCCGGCGGCGAGCGGCAGCTCCGAGAGCGGTCGGTCCTGTCGGCGCTCCTACGCAGCAGGTCGCCCCTCGCCTATGACGGCGGGGTGCTCGAGACCGCCGTCACCTATGCGGAAGCCGGCGTGCCGTGCGGGTTCGTGGCGATACCGATCGGCGGCGCCACTTCGGCCGTTGCCCCGGCCAGGTCGCTCGTCGCGACCAACGCCGAGGTGCTGGCCGGCGTCGTGGCGCTTCAGCTGCTCGTGCCCGGAGCGCCGACCTTCTACGGCACCTGTGCCAGGGGCACGGATCCGAGAAGGGCGGAGGCGACCTCAAGTGGGCCCGAGGATCTGTTGTTCGAGATGGCGTCGGCCGAACTCGCCCACCACCGCGGGCTCCCCGTCCGCGTCGGCACGTTCGCCACCGGGGCAAAGACCCCCGACTGGCAGGCGGGGCTGGAGGGTGGGCTCTCGAGCTTCGCCTCCTGGCTCTCCGGCGCCGACATGCTCTGCACCGCCGGGCTGCTGCACGGCGCGCGGGTGTTCTCACTGGCTGAGATGCTGCTCGACACCGAGCTTTTCGATCTCGTGCGGCAGATCCCTCTGGGGTTCGAGATGGACGAGGAGGCCCTGGCCGTCGAGGTGATCGAGAAGGTCGGGCCGGGTGAGCACTTCCTGGGCGAGCGCCACACCATCCGCCATATGCGTGAGGCCTGGATGTCCCGTTTCATGGGCACGGACACGTGGGAAGCCTGGGAGGAGGCCGGGAGACCCGAGCCGCCGGGCCGGGCCGCGGAGCGGGCCCTGGAGCTGCTCGCCTCCCACGAGCCCGAACCCCTTGCCCCCGGCGTGGAGGAGCGTATCTGGGAGGTGATCGCCGAGCATGAGCGCGCCACCACCTGATGAGACCGCGCCGGCCGGGCGAGCGATCCGGGCCCTCCGCCACCCCTGGGCGGTCGAGGTCCTCACGGAGGACCAGGTGGAGCGGGTCCACGGCGCCTCCCTTCGGGTGCTCGAGCGGGTCGGGCTCGAGGTGCGCTCCGAGAGCGTGCTCCAGGATCTCGGGGCCGCCGGGGCGAAGATCGACGAGGCGGCGATGCGCGCCTATCTGCCGCCGGCCATGGTGGAGGAGCGCCTGGCCCTCGTGCCACCGAGCTTCCTCATGGCCGCGCGCGATCCCGCCCTCGACCTACCGATCGACGGCAGCGCGGGGTTCCTCTCCGGCGACGGCACCTCGGCGTTCGTCGTGGATCTCGAGACGGGCCGGCGCCGCCCCTCGAACCTGCAGGACCTGGTGGACACCACCCGCGTGGTCGACGCCGTCCCCGAAGTCGGCTACCTGTGGCCGACGGTGGCGCCGGCCGACGTGCCGCCACACACGCAGGCCGTTCACATCACGCGCGCGATGTTCGGCAACTCGACGAAGCACCTGCAGCACAACGAGACGTACAGCCGACGGGACGCGCAGGCCGTGCTCGAGATGGCGCGGGTGGTCGCCGGGGGCGATCAGGCGCTCCGCGATCGGCCGATCGTGTCCACGTACCAGTGCTGCATCAGCCCGCTCGTGTACGACAAGGGACCGATCGAGGCCGCGATCGAGTTCGCGCGCGGAGGCCTGCCCTCGGGCTTCATCTCCATGGGCATCCCGTGCGCTACCGCGCCGTCGACGCTGGCTGGCACCCTGGTCTCGATGAACGCGGAGATGGTCGGCGGCATGACGATCGTCGAGGCCCTGGCGCCCGGTACGCCGACCTTCTGCGGCCCCTACCCGACCTTCATGGACCTGCGCACCGGCGGGTACCGCCAGGACTGGGGCCCCGAGGACACGCTGCTCAAGCTCGCGTTCGCGCAGCTCGCCCACCGCTACCGGGTGCCCATCAACATCCTGTCCCTGGACACCGGGGCCAAGACCCAGGACTGGCAGGCGGGCGTGCAGCACGCCGTCTCCCTGATGGCGGTCGCGGTGGCCGGACGCGCCGAGATGATCACCGGCACGGGCACGCTGCACGGTGCGGCCGTCTACGACAACGTGAACGTGATCCTCGACGCCGAGCTCTTCGACCTCGTCTGCACCGTGCTCGAGGGGATCCCCGTCACGGAGGAGACCCTGGCCCTCGAGGCTGTCGCCGAGGTGGGCCTCGGAGGGGGTTTCCTCGCCGACCCCCGCACTCTGCGGCACATACGGGAGCCGTGGATGTCGCGCACATTCGGCCGGGAGACGTGGGAGGCCTGGGAGGGGGCCGGGCGACCGGACCCCCGCGACCGGGCCCGCGAGGAGGTCCGGCGGATCCTCGCCGACCACCGGCCCGCCCCGCTTCCCGAGGACGTCGACCGGGAACTCGTCCGGATCATCGAGGTGCGAACCGCCGAGGGTTGATGCCGCACCGAGCTCGCCGGTCCGGTTCGCGATCGATCTCGAGGCGTGCGGGCGCACTTCAGGTCGCGCTCGTCCAGGACTTCCGACCGGGTCACGTCCGGCGAGGGCCGAACGGCCCAGGCGCGGAGGCGGCCCCGGCGGTAAGCATCGGGGGAGGACTCGGGACCGCGCCGTGCGGTCCCGCTGGATGTCGAGAGGGGGCAGGCGTGCGACGTCTTCTGACGTTCCTCGTGGTCATGCTCACTTCCCTCGCCCTGTTCGGCGGTGGCCCCTCGGGTGTGTTCGCCGCCGGATCGGGCGCCGCGAGGGGGGCGAAGGGTCAGCCGGGTGGCGTGAAGCCGCGGCCGCTGCTGGTCCAGAAGTGGCAGGCCGACAAGATCGCGGCGGCCGATCTGGTCGTCCAAGGCGAAGCCACGCCGAGGGTCGATGGGCGGGTCAAGCTGCCGAACGGGAGGTTCATCGACTACGAGACCAAAGGCGTAGACAAGATCGTCACGCTTCTGGTCGATTTCACGGACCCGATGCACGGGCAGATCCCCGAGCCCGACCGGACCCTGGACAACAGCACCTACTGGGTTCCGAGCTTCGACCACCAGCACTACATCGACATGCTGTACACGATCGGCGGCGGCAGCTATGGGATGCCGTCGATGGCCGACTACTACCTGGAGCAGTCCTCGGGTCGATACACCGTGACCGGTCAGGTTTCGGACTGGGTCCAGGTCCCCTACCCGGAGTCCTGGTACGGGGCGAACTCGAGCAACGGACCGGGGTCGGACGACCTGAACGGGCCCGTCTACCGGATCGTGGACGATGCGCTGAAGGCCGCGATGGAGCAGGACACCACGATCGACTGGTCTCAGCCGATGGTGGATGTCTGGGACCGGTACGACTGCGACGGTGACGGCAACTACAACGAGCCCGACGGGTACGTGGACCACCTTCAGCTCGCTCACGCGGGCATCGACGAATCGGACGGCGGCGGCGTGCAGGGCCCCGACGCCATCTGGGCGCACAGCTGGTACGCGAACTTCGCGGACATCGGAGTGACGGGACCGACCGGCTGCCTGCTCGGCGGCTACGCCGTGGGTGACACGGGCCTGTGGGCCGCCGACTACACGATCCAGTCGGAGAACGGCGGCGTCGGCGTCTTCGCCCACGAGTTCGGGCACGACCTCGGCCTGCCGGACCTGTACGACACCGAGGGCGCGAACGACAACTCGGTCTCGTTCTGGGACCTCATGAGCGACGGCTCGAACGTCGGAGGGCCCGACCAGGACTTCATCGGCACGCAGCCGACGCACATGGGCGCGTGGGACAAGGCGGTGCTCGGCTGGCTCGGCAAGAACCTCGCGACGCTCTCTCTCGGCGACAACAAGAAGGTTGTGCTCGGTCCCGCCGAGGGCCGCACCGCCGGCGCGGCGCAGGCGCTCCGCGTCAACCTTCCCGACTATGAGAGCACGAGCGTCGTCTTCCCACCGGAGGGGACCGATCCGTACTACTACTACTCGGGTCAGGGCAACGACCTCGCGACGACGATGCGGCGGGCCTTGGCCTCGCCGCTGACGGTTGACACCACGCTCGCATTCCGGGCGGACTACGACATCGAGCAGGACTGGGACTACGCGTACGTCGAGTACTCGACGGACGGCGGGACCACCTGGGTATCGGCCGACGGGGACCTGTCCACGGCGACGAACCCGAACGGCCAGAACGAGGGGTTCGGCATCACCGGGACCTCCGGTGGCTGGGTGAGCGGGTCGTACACCATCCCGGTGGGCGCTACGGACATCGGTTTCCGGTACTGGACCGACGGCGCGGTGGTGGGCCAGGGCTTCGCGGTCGACTCGATCCAGCTCGGGTCCGAGCCGATCGACACCGCCTCTGACCCGAGCGCGTGGACCTTCGACGGGTACAGCCAGGTGACCGACGGCCAGGTCACGAAGACCTACTACCACTACTACCTGGCCGAGTCTCGCTCCTACGTTCGGAGCGACACGGCGCTGTGCGGCGCCTACAACTGGGTCACGGACCTGTGGGTCGACAAGCAGTGCTACGCGGACGGTGTGCTCATCTGGTACCGCAACTCCGCGTACGCGGACAACAACGTGTCCGTGCACCCGGGCTACGGCGCGGTCCTCGTGGTCGACAGCCACCCGGGCGCGATGCCGCTGGTCGTGGGCCAGGGCTTCATCCGCGAGCGCTGGCAGACGTGGGACTCGAGCTTCGGGCTGACGGCGCACTCGGTGACTCTGCATGCCTACCGGGGCGCGAAGCTCTACGCCCGCACGTACGACGCGGCGGCGGTGTCCCGATTCGCGGACTCCTCACCGACCGCGTACTACGACTCGCGCGTGCCGTTCAGCAGTGTGATGACGCCGGGCTCGGGTCTTCGCATCAAGCTCCTGTCCGTGTCGCCCAACGGCAGGAGGTACGTGGTCTGGGTCCACTGACGGATCCTGAAGGGACGGAAGGGGGCGGGCCCGGGCGGCCCGCCCCCTTCGCGTTGCTCGAGCTCTGGTTCGGGGTGCCGGTAGCATGTGACCCACGATGAGCCGAGAGCGCCCGATGAGCAGGCAACCCTCCGCCGATGCCATCAGACGCGCCCCGAAGGTTCTGCTCCACGACCACCTAGACGGCGGGCTCCGCCCGGCCACGATGGTCGAGCTCGCGGACGAGACCGGATACGCGGACCTGCCGACCCGCGACCCGGGTGAGCTCGCGGCCTGGATGACCCGGGGCGCGAGCCGGCGCGACCTCGTCCTCTACCTCGACACGTTCGTGCACACGGTCGGTGTGATGCAGACGAGCGATGCGCTCGTCCGGGTGGCGCGCGAGTGCGCCGAGGACCTTGCGGCCGACGGCGTCGTGTACGCGGAGGTGCGCTTCGCGCCGGAGCTGCACCTGGAACGCGGCCTCTCGCTCGATGAGGTCGTGGAGTCGGTCCTCGAGGGCTTCCGGCAGGGGAGCGAGGGACGCCGGATCAGCGTTCGGATGATCCTGACGGCGATGCGCACGGCCGCTCGGAGCCTCGAGATCGCCGAGCTCGCGGTACGCTGGCGCGATCGCGGCGTGTGCGGGTTCGACATCGCCGGCGCCGAAGCCGGCTACCCGCCGACCCGCCACCTCGACGCGTTCGAGCACGTGAAGCGGGAGACCTTCCACCTCACGATCCACGCGGGCGAGGCGTTCGGCCTGCCGTCGATCTGGGAGGCGTTGCAGCTCTGCGGCGCCGAGCGTCTCGGACACGGCGTGCGGATCACGGACGACATCTCCTTCGCCCCCGACGGAACCCCTACGCTCGGACGCCTCGCGTCGTTCGTCCGCGACCGCCGCGTCCCGCTCGAGCTCTGCCCGACCTCTAACGTGCACTCGGGGGCCGCGCCCTCGATCGAGGAGCACCCGATCGGGCTCCTCGCCGATCTGCACTTCCGCGTGACCGTGAACACTGACAACCGGCTGATGTCGGCGACCTCGATGTCGGATGAGATGACATGGCTCGTCGAGGCGTTCGGCTTCGACCTCGACCGGCTCGAGTGGCTCACGATCAACGCGATGAAGTCGGCGTTCCTACCCTTCGACGAACGCCTCGCGCTGATCGACGACGTGATCCGGCCCGGCTTCGCGGCCGCGCGGGGAGCCTGACGGCGGCTACCGCCGCGGCACCCCTTCTCGGACATCACCCCGAGCCAGGTCCCGCTTGCCGACGAGCCAGAACGCGACGCTGATGAGGATGAAGGCCCCGAAGGTCCCCAGCGTGACGGTCTCGAAGAACACGCGAGAGACCCCCCAGATGTCCTCCATCGGGTAGCTCTGCCCGAAAAGGCTGTCGATGAGTCCCGGCCACAGGAGCGTGATGCCGGTCACCACGATGAACGTCTCCGTGAGGATGACGCACACCCACGCGCCGAGCTTCCCGCCGGGAACCCGATACGGACGCTCCACGTCGGGGTGCTTCTTGCGAAGCACGAGGAGTGCGGGGATGACGAACAGGTAACACAACGCAGCGGACGAGATGGCCAGCGTGATCATGACCGTGAAGAAGTTGGCCAGGCTGCCCCCCGTGATCATGAACACGAAGAAGACGAAGACGGACGCCGAGACGGCGAAGGCCAGGTTCGAGTTCACCGGTGTGCCGGCCTTGGAGAAACGGCCGAGCCACTTGGGCGCCGCCCCGTCGAGGGCAGAGGCCGCCTGGACCCGGTTGGCGCCGTCCAGCCACACCGCCCCGGTCCCGACCAGCATGATGATGATCAGCGCCGCGAAGACGTAGCCGAACCCGCGCGCCGCGCCTCCGAGCACCGAGGCGACGCTGCTGAAGGCGTCGGTGAAGCTGCCGACGTTCGTCAGAACGCCCCTGGGGATGACCAGCAGGATGCCGACGATGGTGAGCCCGTACAGCAGAGCTGCGATGAGGCCGGACGCGAAGATCATGGCCGGCACGTCGCGCTGCGGGTTGACGATCTCCTCTCCGGCACCGCTCGAGAGCTCGAATCCGACCAGCAGGAACACCAGGATCCCGACGGCGGACAGGAACCCCGTGGTGGTCGGCTTGAGATCGGAGAGGACGATGGTGTCTGAGGGACGCCCGTTGTCCACCAGGAAGGCGATGACGAGGACGACGAAGATCCCGACCACCACCATCTTCACGATGCTGCCGATGTTCGGTGCCCACTTCCCCCACCGCAGGGAGACTGTGGCGAGCGCGAAGCAGATCCAGACGTAGGCGAGAGCGATGGCGATCTCCCCCCACTTCCCGAGCGGCTTGTCGAACACGAACGAGTTCAAGGTGGCGATGACGGTGGCGGCGATGGTGCCCCCCAGCCACACGGGGTTGGCGACCCAGTAGAGGAAGGCGCTCGTCGTCCCCGCCAGGCGTCCGAACGCCATCCTGGACCAAACGTAGGGGCCGCCCTCTGCGGGGAAGGCCGATCCCAGCTCGGCGACGATCATGCCGTACGGCAACAGGAAGAAGATCAGCGCGATCCCGAGCCAGAAGATCACCTCGCCCCCGATGCCCGCTGCGAAGGCGACGGTGTCGAGAGCGACGATGGCGCACGCCGTGAATAGGACGAGATCGAAGCGACGCAGGACCTTGCGGAGCTTGACCCCTCCCTCGGGACTTCGGTCGATCGTCGTTGCCATGAGATCTCCTTTCTTCGTCACCGCGGAGGTCCGGGCACTTCGGACAAGAGCGCCCGGCCCATCTCCTGCAGATCGGTCTCGCTCGGCAGCTCGTCGATCCCGATCAGGGCGAGGAGGAGGGCCTTCTCGAAGTGCTTGCGGTTCTCCGCCTGGTCCAGAACGATCGATGCCGGACCATCGAGCACGGCATCGGTCACCTCTTCACCCCGGATGGCGGGCAGACAATGCATGAACTTCGCACCCGGCTTGGTTTCGGCCCACAGGGTTTCGTTGACCTGGTAGGCCTGGAACAACCGGCGGATCTCGGTCTTCTCCTCCTCGGAGTGGAGCCACCACCAGAGACAGGTGTAGACGAAGTCGGCGTCCTTGACGGCCTCAACCGGGTCGTCCGTGATGGCGAGCGTGGCGCCGCTCGAAGCGCAATTCGTTCCCGCAAGAGCCCGTATCTCCGGGGCCGGCTGCGCCTCCGGTGGAGCCGCCACGACGACATTCACACCCAGGCGCGTGCAGGTCAGAACAACTGAGTTCGTCATGGCGTCGTTGCCCTTCCCGAGGAAGGCCAACGTGAGCCCCTCGAGCCTGCCGGCGTGTTCGAGGATGGTGAGGGCGTCGGTCATCGACTGGACGGGATGGTCGTAGTCGTCGGTCAATCCGTTGATGACCGGCACCGTGGCATGCTCGGCCAGTTCCACGAGCGAGCTATGGAAGGCGGTGCGTGCCGCGATCGCGTCGCACAGGCGCGAGAGCACCCGCGCCGTGTCCTTGATGCTCTCACGGCCGGGCAGGTGGATCTCACCGGGGCGCAGGTACTGCGCATGCCCGCCGAGTTCGGTCATGGCCGCTTCGAAGCTCACTCGGGTGCGTGTGGAGGGATGTTCGAAGATCATCGCGAGGGTCCGGCCCGCCAGGAACGGTGTCAGCCGCCTCCTTTCCGAGAGTGCCTTCAGGGCGATGGCCAGCTCGAGCAGTTGCGTCAGTTCCTGTCGCGTGTAGTCCTGGTCGGTGACGAAGTGACGCCCTCTGAACTTGGCGAGCGGGGGAAGTCTCCGGCTCGACACCCCCCTCGACGTCATGGCGCCTGCCCTCATACAGCGCGAGAAGGGCTGGTGTCAAACGGGTCTGCCGACGGCTCTCCATCGGGCCGTCGGCCGAGCGGCTGCTGCTGCGTGATGCAGTGCACGTTGCCGCCGCCGAGCACGATCTCGCGGCCCGGGACCGTAACGACCTTGCGGTCGGGGTACAGCCGCTGCACGGTCTCCACGGCCTCGGCGTCGTGCGGATCGTCGAAGACCGGCAGCACCACGCCGCCGTTGCAGACGTAGAAGTTGAGGTACGAGGCGGCCGTCTTGTCGCCGGGCTGGCGCGAGATCGATCCCTCGGCCTGATCCACACCCCACGCCTCCTCGGCGGTGACCTCCATGATGTCCGGCATGGGGAGCTTGTGGAGCTCGAGCGCGCGCCCGCGAGCGTCTCTCGCCGCCTCGAGGCGCGCGTAGTTCTCGTGCAGCAGCTCGTAGCGCCAGTCCTCCTCGTCCTCCGTCCAACCGGCCAGCACGACGCCCGGTCTCACGAAGCACGCGACGTCGTCGACGTGACCGTTCGTCTCATCAGGGTCGATGCCGCGGCCGAGCCACACGATCTTCTCGACACTCAGGTAGTCGCGCAGGTGCTGCTCGATCTCCTCACGCGAGAGCTGCGGGTTGCGGCCCGGCGAGAGGAGGCACTCCTCCGTCGTGACGAGCGTGCCCCCGCCGTCCACGTGGAAGGAGCCGCCCTCCATGACGAGCGGCGCCTCGTAGCGGTCGACGCGCTCGATCTCGGCGATCTTCTGGGGGACGGATCGGTCCTTGTCCCAGGGGAAGTACAGGCCGTCGTAGAGGCCGCCCCAGGCGTTGAAGTCCCAATGGACGAGCCGCACGTCGCCCTCGTCGTTGACGATGAAGGTGGGGCCGCAGTCGCGTATCCACGCGTCGTCGTTCGAGAGCTCGATGACGCGGACGTTCGCGGGCAACATGCTCCGCGCGTTCTCGTACTGATCGTGGTTGACACCGACGGTGACGGGCTCGAACCGCGCGATGGCGCTCGCCACCTGGACCCACGCGTGCTGGGCGGGTTTGCCGCCGAGACGCCAGTTGTCGGGCCGCTGCGGCCAGAGCATCCAGGTGCCGGCGTGCGGCTCGAACTCGCCCGGCATGCGGAAGCCGTCGGCGCAGGGAGTGCTGTCGATCGTGGTGCTCACGGTGTGCCTCCGAGTGTGCCTGCGGATCCCCCCGTCATCTCAGCAGTGCCTCGCCGATCTCCTCGAGACGCGGATCGTTCGTAAGCTCGTCGATGCCGATGAGCGCGAGCATCAGCGCCTTCTGGAAGTGCATCCGGTTCTCGGCCTGGGGGAAGATGATCGAGGCCTCGCCATCGGCGATCTCGTCGGTGACCTCTTCGCCGCGCATGGCGGGCAGGCAGTGCATGAACCTGGCGCCCGGTTTGATGTGGCTCCAGAACTCGCGGTTCACTTGGAATGGCTCGAAGGCCCTCGCGCGGTCCTCGTACTCGGCCTCCTGGCCGGTCCACCACCAGCAGTCCGTGTAGACGAAGTCGGCGCCGTCGATGGCTTCGAGAGGATCGTTGGTGAGGAGGAACGAGCCGCCGCTCTCGGCCGCGAGCCTCTCGGCGTGCTCCCGGATCTCGGGGGCGATCTCGTAGCCCGGCGCGTTGCCGATGCGCACGTTCAGCCCGAGCTTGGTGAGCGTGGTGGAGAGGGAGTTGCAGGGATGGGCGGCATCACCGACGTAGGCGAAGGTGACGTCCTCGAGCGTGCCGGCGTGCTCGAGGATGGTGAACGCGTCGCTCATCGACTGGCAGGGGTGGCGGTCACCGTCCATCCCGTTGATGACCGGCACGGTGGACCAGGCGGCGAGCTCGTTGATGGTCTCGTTCTTCTTGGCGCGGATCGCGATGGCCGAGTTGTAGCGCGACAGTGTGCGCGCCGTGTCGGCGATGCTCTCGCGGCCGGGGAGATGGATCTCGCCGGGACGCAGGTAGACGGCGTTGCCGCCGAGCTCGGCGAAACCGTTCTCGAAGCTGACGCGTGTGCGCGTAGACGCTGCCTCGAAGATCATCGCCAGGTGCTGCCCGGGCAGGAACGGCGTGAGCGGCCGCTCCTTCCACAAGGCCTTGAGGTTCACCGCGAGCTTGAGCAGGTCCTCGAGCTCCTCGCGGGTGAAGTCGAGATCGGTCAGGTAGTGGCGGCCTCGGAACCTCTTGAGAGCGGGAAGGGCTGTGTCCACCGTCTTGGCCTCCTCGTCAGGCGGTAGCCTAGACCCAGGCGCGGATCCCGGCGACCGCGCGTTCCTCTACGAGCCACGTCCCCGCCCCCTTCCTGCTCGCGCACGAAGAACGACACTGCGCGCAGAGCAGCGCTTCCGGGCACGCTCTACAGTGGGCCTCCGCGGGTGACGCGACCGTTCGGGGACATCGAGACTCTGGAGGTGATGGTGATGGCAGAGGGGCAACCGGGGATGCCGGTATCGGGGCCTGGGCGACCCGACGACGACCGGCTGTACGAAGCGGCGAAACGGCGGGCGGAGGCCATACAGGGCTTCTACATCCACCTTCTGATCTACGCGGTCGTGAACGCGGGTCTGTTCGCGATCAACGCACTGACCCGCGGGGCCGACGGCGCATGGTGGTTCTACTGGGCCCTCGCGGGATGGGGCATCGGGCTCGTGATCCACGCGACCACCTTGCTGCGGGTCTTCTCGCCGGAGTGGGCTGAGCGCAGGGCGCAGGCGATGGTGGACCGGTCCAAACGAGCGTGAGCAACCCGAGGCATATCGAAGCGTAGCTGCTCGCGCTGAGGCCGACGGTCACGCGCTGGCGCGGACCCCCCTGATACGCTCCGCCAGCGTGGAGAGCCCCCACGAGCTCGGACCTCCCGGAAAGGCCCTGTGGCGAGCGGCCTGGTCCCTCCTGCGACGGAACCGCGACTTCCGGCTGTTCTTCCTCGGCCAGCTGATCTCCTTCGCCGGCGACTGGTTCCTGATCGTCGCCATATCCGGGCTCATCTTGAGCCTGACCCACTCCGCGGCTCTGGTCGCGGCCATCTTCGTTGCCTACAACCTTCCTTACGGGATCGTCTCTTTCGTCGGCGGGCCGCTCGCCGACCGGCTGGACCGCCGCCGCCTGATGATCCTCACGAACCTGGTCATGGGCGTGCTGGCCCTTGGTTTCTTCATGGTGCGGGGGCGCGGCGACCTGTGGCTCGCCTACGTGCTCGCCGCCGGGATCTCGGCCGTCTCAGCCCTGTTCGAACCGGCGGCCTCCGCGGCCGTCCCGAACCTCGTGGACCCCGAGGACCTCGCTGCTGCGAACGTCCTCACGGGCTCGGCGTGGGGGACGATGCTCGCCGTCGGCGCCGGGATCGGCGGCCTCGTCGTCGCCGCGTTCGGGAACAACGTCGGGTACCTGGTCGATGCCCTTTCCTTCTTCGTGGCGGGGGTGCTTCTGGTGTGGGTCCGACGGCCCATGGCCGAAGCTCGGGAGCCTCACGAGGAACACCCGGGGATGATCCGGGCCACGCGGGAGGCCGTCTCGTACTCCCGCCGGGATCACCGGCTCCTGGCGCTCTTCTCCGTGCGGCTGGGGGTGGGGGTCGCCCTCGGGGTGGTTGCCCTTCTTCCCGTGCTCGCGATCAACGTGTTCCACGCGGGCGACCGCGGCACGGGATGGCTCTTCGCTTTCCGGGGGATCGGTTCGCTGGTGGGGCCGTTCCTCATCCGGCCGATCGTCCGCCGGGGCGGTCTCCGCCGGATGTTCGCCGCCATCGTGCTCAGCCCGGCGGTGTTCGCCGTCCTGTACGCGGTTGTGCCCTGGATGCCCGGGGTATACGTGGCAGGGGCGGTTGCCATGGCGGCGCACTTCGCCGGCAGTGCCCAGTGGACGCTCGTCACGTACACGTACCAGTCGATCGTGCCCGACCGGATCCGCGGCAGGGTGTTCGGTTTCGACGGCGCGCTCATCACGTTCACGCTCTCCGCGTCGAACGCGCTCTGCGGATGGTTGGCCGGGTGGTTCAGCGTGCGAACGGTGATGACCGGTGTCGGTGCCGCGGTCGTCGTCTACTTCGCACTCCTGTGGCTCGTCACCCGGAGGATGCGCCGATCGCTGGCTCCGACGTTGGTCACAACTCGGCTCGCAGAGGCATAGGTACTTGGTGAGGTGTGACGGATCCGGTCGGCGGGTGGTCGGCGGGCGGTGGCTATCCCGGAGGGAGAGGAGGCCATGAGATGAAGGGCAGGACGTGGATCTGGGTGGGAGCGCTCGTCGTGGCGGCCGTCGTCGGCTTCGCAGCTCGGGTGGTCGCCGCGCCGAACCCCACGCCTTCGGGGCCGGCGAAGCTCATCACCGTGTCGGGAACGGCGACGGTGAGTACTGTGCCGGACGAGGCGCTCGTCGATCTCGGGGTGCGATCGGAGGCGGAGACGGGCGATGGGGCCCAGCAGGCGAACGCCGCGAAGATGCAGTCGGTGCTCGAGGCGCTGGCAGGTGTGGGTGTCGAGCAGAAGGACATCGAGACCATCAGGACGAGTCTGAACCCGCAGAAGCTCGGCGGGGGCAGCAAGCACGAGCAGACCGTCTACGTCGCGCAGAACACGGTCGAGGTGACGATCAGGGGCCTGTCCAAGGCCGGCTCGGTGATCGACGCGGCCGTCGCCGCCGGAGCCGACCAGGTGCAGGACATCCGCTTCCAGGTGTCGAACCCGACGGACGTTCACACGCTGGCTTTGCAGGAGGCGGTGCGGGGAGCTCGCACGAAGGCCGACGCGATGGCGACAGCCGCGGGCGCTCGGGTGACGGGCGTGGTGTCGATCCGAGAGCAGGGGAACGCCTATCCACAGTCATACAACGCGAACTGGGAGGCGATGGCGATCCCGGCGGCGTTGACGCCGATCGTCCCTCCGCACGAGATCGAGACGCGCGTGACCGTGACGGTTGTGTGGAGCCTGGCCGTAACGTAGGCATCTCGGTGGCCCTGAAGTCGCGGCTGCGGGATCCGCAGGATCGCTCGCACCCGGTGGGCCCCTAGACTTCAGGCCGCCCGATGACCGAACGAGGGAGTGGCGTGCCCTGGCGCGAAGCCGCGATCGTGTTGCTGATCGCCGCCCGGGCGATCGCACTGGGCGTCGTGCTCTCCCACGTCCCCGCGGGCCCCAGCGGTCACTACGTGGCGAGCGACGCCTTGCGCTACACCGAGATCGCCGAGACCCCCGGGACCCCCTACCGGGACTTCGAAGTCGAGATCCCACCCGTGGGGCTGGTCCAGCTCGAACTCGTTGCCTCGCCGAACCCACGCGAAACGGCGGTGCAGAACGCGTGGCTCCAGTTCGTCTTCGACATCCTTGTTGCGCTCGCGCTGGTGCTGGGATGGGGAGAAGGCGCTGCGCTGCTCTATCTGCTCATCGGACTGCCGCTCGCGCCGTTCCTCTACTTCCGGCTGGATCTGCTATCGGTCGCCCTCGCAACCGGTGCGATGGCGCTCGTACGACGGAGGAATCAGCCGGTCGCCGGAGCGGTGCTCGCGGCGGCGTTCTTGGCGAAGGTCTGGCCGGTGATGCTTGTGCCCGCACTGCTGGCACGCAGGCGGTGGAAGACGCTGGCGTGGGCGGGCGGGGTTCTGGCCGCCGGGATGCTCGCGTGGGTCGTGTGGGCCGGGACCGACGGGCCGATGCAGGTCGCCACCTTCCGGGGCGCGACCGGCTGGCAACTCGAGAGCACGCCCGGGTCGCTGCTGCTCGCCGGAACCGACCTGCCCGTGGTCTTCGAAGCGGGGGCGAATCGGATCGGCCGGGTCACGTTCCCGGAGCGACTCGGGCTCGAACTCTTGCTCATCGCCGCGCTGGGCGTGATCGCGTGGGTGGCGTCCCGGCGTGATGACGACACCGACGGCCCGGCGGCGCTGGCCGCGGTGAGCGCCCTGCTGGCGACCGCCCCCGTTCTGTCGTGGCAGTACGTCGCGTGGCTACTGCCGTGGATGGCGATCGTGGCGCTGCAGCGGCGATGGGTCACGACCGGGTTCGCGCTCGCGGTCGTCGCTCTTTCGACCGCCCTGGTCTTCCAAGGGGTTCCGCTGACGGCCCGCGATGGGTTCGCAATCGGAGTGCTCTTGGCGCGGAACGCTGCGCTGATCGGGCTGCCGATCGCAGCGATCATCGGACTGATCCGCCGACCGGCATCGGTCGTGGCTCCAGCTCCGGAGTCGTAACTCGAGGCGGACCCCGGGTCCCAGCCGGGCGTTCGCGGGAGCCCGGAGGCATCCGAAGGAAGCGTCAACCGGATGACCGGCAGGACTCCCGGTCGGGCGGTGGTCCGAGGGCCGCAGGTCGTTCGTCCGGTCGGACGCCGGTTCTCACTCAATCCCGACGCGCACGTGCGATCCGCATAACGCGCCGCCGACTCCCGGTCGCGAATGGGGTACTAGGAAGACAGGGCGTTGCTCGTTGAGGTCGAGCAGTCCCGCTGAAGAACCACTTGATGCCCACGCGCGGTCAGCAGTGCGGCGGCGACCGCCCACCGGAGGGGGCGCCCGTGCCACCCTAGGGGCCGTGCCTCTTCCTACCCCGGCTTCTCCTTGACGGATCGTGGTACGTGCCCTATTGTCGCGCGCACGATGACAGCGACGACTCCCGTCCGCGCTTGGTGGTCGTGGTGGGCCGCCTCGAGTGAGGCGGGAACGTCGCGTGAGGTGACGTAGAGACACACCTCACAAGACACATCCCACTCGAGGCCCTTCGGAACCCGAAGGGCCTTTTCGTTTTCCCGGAAGGGGGAGGAGGTATCCGATGAGCGACGAGAGCACGACCTTCAACCTGGACCCGAAGGACATCCCCGCGGCGTGGTTCAACATCATGCCGAGCATCGTCCAGGCGGGGATGCAGCCCCTGCCGCCGCTGCATCCGGGAACCAGGGAGCCGGTCACGCCGGACCTGCTGGCGCCTCTGTTCCCTGAGGCGATCATCATGCAGGAGGTCTCCACTGAGCCGTGGATCGACATCCCCGGCCCGGTCATCGACGTCTACAAGCTGTGGAGGCCCTCTCCGCTGTACCGCGCCGCGCGTCTGGAGCAGGCGCTGGAGACCCCGGCGAAGATCTTCTTCAAGTACGAAGGCGTCTCTCCCGCGGGCTCACACAAGCCCAACACGGCGGTCGCGCAGGCGTACTACAACAAGGAAGCCGGCATCAAGCGGCTCTCGACCGAGACCGGCGCCGGACAGTGGGGGACGGCGGTCGCGATGGCCACCAGCTTCTTCGGCATGGAAGCCCTGGTGTTCATGGTGAAGGCATCGTTCAACCAGAAGCCGTACCGGCGCATGTTCATGGAGACCTTCGGGGCGACCTGCCTGTCGTCTCCAACCGAGACGACCGATTCCGGCCGCGCGATCCTTGCGGAGCACCCGGACACGACCGGTTCACTCGGCATCGCGATCTCGGAGGCGATCGAGGTCGCGGCGAAGAGCTCCGACACCAACTACGTGATCGGCAGCGTGCTCAACCACGTGCTGTTGCACCAGACGGTTATCGGCCTCGAGGCCCAGAAGCAGATGGAGATGGCCGGAGTCCGTCCCGACGTCATCATCGGCTGCGTGGGAGGGGGTTCGAACTACTCGGGGCTCGCGTACCCGTTCATGGGCGAGAAGCTGGCCGGCAAGCTCGACGCACGTTTCGTCGCGTGCGAGCCGGCGGCGTGCCCGACCCTGACGAAGGGGAAGTACGCTTACGACTTCGGCGACACGTCGAAGCTGACCCCCCTGCTCGCGATGTACACGCTCGGGCACGACTTCGTGCCGGCGCCAGTACACGCGGGGGGCCTCCGGTACCACGGAGACGCGCCGTCGCTCTCGTTGCTGGTCAAGGAAGGCCACATGGAGGCGAAAGCCTATACGCAGAACGTTGTGTTCGAGGCTGCGGTGCAGTTCGCGAAGACCCAGGGCATCGTCCCAGCGCCCGAAGCAGCGCACGCGATCCGCGCCGTCATCGACGAGGCGATCGCAGCGCGCGAGGCCGGGGAAGACCGGGTCATCCTGTTCAACCTCTCGGGCCACGGGCTGCTCGACCTGCAGGCCTACGACGACTACAACAACGGCCGCCTGCCCGAGTACGAGTTCGACCCGGCGGAAGAAGAGCGTGCACTGGCCGAGGTGCCCGAGGTACCGCTCGGCTAGGAGCCGAACTCGCGAAGGAGCTCCTCGACCATGGGTACTCGTCCTTGCGTGGGGACTCCGAGCCGCGCTTCCTCCAACAGACTTGACCCGGCGCCCGTCCGAGAGCGGGTAGTCGCCGAGGAGTTCGGCAGGGAGTAGGGTCGTACTGACCGTGGCGGGCCTGGGAGGGCCATGCGCTCGGACGAACGTGACGCCCTTCTCAAGGAGTACGCCCGAAGTCAGTTCGTGGGCGAGTGGTGCATCTACATCGCGATCCCGTGGGCGCTACTGCGCCGGATGGGCGTTGACCCCCTAAGCAGGCGGGGCCGTCTCCTCACGGGACTCATGACCTTCGGCTGGCTGTTCGTAAGCGCGATCGTCGTTGCCCTTGCGACCGGCACTCTGCACGAGTCGCCCCTACTTGCCTGGCTCACGGTCGCCGCGATCGAGGGCGTCGGGGAAGCGTGGGGCACGGCCGCGATAACCGCGAGCCTGGAGGAGGTCAACGCGCTTCTCGGTACGTTGACCGACCTCGAAGCCCTGCGCTCCATCCTTGCCGGGCAGCGCCGATGCGGCTTGCCGAAGATCTTGGCGGTCATCGCCGCCTTCGGCCTCCTGTTCGCGGCCGTCATCTTCTTGCCACCCTTCGGCGACTGGTCACAGGTCGCCCCAGGCAGCATCTGGCTGCTGGCGGTCGTGCTCTACTGGGCTGGCGAGTCCGTCTGGACAACAGCGTGGTACGTCAACGAGATGCGGGCGTTCGCCCGCCAGCGCCTCCAGCTGCCGGGGTACAGGCCCATCGACAGCCCGGTCGTGCAGCGGTTCCTTCGCGGGACGTACCGGATGGCGCGTACAGGGGCGACAATCGCGATGCTCTACCTTGTCTACGTCCTGGTCCTGCTGCCGCGCGACCTTTCTCTGATCCTGCCCTTCGCCGCGGTGATCCTCGGTGTCTGCTACGCCTCGGTCATCGGCGAGATCGTTTCCGCTCGCTGGCTGGTCGCGCACATCGTGGCCGACGAGAAGGACCGTCGCCTGGCCGATCTCGGGAGCCAGATCGATGCCCTGATCGCGCGTGTGCCCGACCTCTCACCTGAGGACGAGCGCAAGCTCGCCTTGCTGCGCGAGGCCTACGACGCGGTCCGCGAATGGCCGCTCACCAGCCCGCCGTTGACCGCCGCGGGACGGATCTTCGGCACGGCCCTGGTCCCGACGCTCGCGTTCGTTGCTCTCGCCGCAGCTGAAGGCTACATCGCGCGTGTGCTGAACAAGATCCTCGACTGGCTCGGCACCTAGGAACCGGCATACATCTCGCCACGGCACTGGGCGAGCTGGGCTACCCCTCAATCCCTCCGGAGAAGGCCTAGGGGCGCGGCTGCTGCTTCACCTCGAAGGGATAGCCGGCGGCTTGCCAGGCCGTGTACCCACCTTCAAGCTCGTAGAAGGCCGGCGCGCCGGCGGCCACCATCGCCTGGGCGGTCATGCCGGATGTGACCCCGCTCTTGCAGTAGATCACGACGGGTTGCTTGTCGAAGGGCAGCTTGTCGAGTTGAGAAGCGATCTCCGTGTAGGGGATGAAGGCATCGGTCCCGGTGATCTCGCCCTCGTAGGGGACGTGGACGTTGACCAGGTAGATGTCTTGGTTCGCCATCATGTCGTGCAGCTGCTGCGGCGTGAGTACGGTGAAGCCCTGTGTGCCCCCGGCGCCGGGGGTGTTGCTCTCCACGGTCTCGGTGCTCTTGGAACAACCTGCGAGGAGCCCCACGAGGAGCAGCACGGCCACCGCCAGCCTGCTGCCGGCGCCCGACCACCGGAGCTTCCGAGGGGGCCGGAGCCGTTCAGTCGAATCCATCGACCCGGCGCGCTACACGCTCGTCGCCCATCTCATGCGTTCTCAGTGATCGCAGGCATTCCGACCGGGCTGCAGCGTCCCGTCCAGGTACGCGGAAGTCAGGTTCTCAAGCGTGTCTGCGGGCGCACCGAGGACGACCTCAACGCCGTCTCGGGCGAACAGCTCCCGTGCACGCTGCCCCATCCCTCCCGCGATCACGACGTCGGCCCCTCGCTCGCGCAGCCAGCGGGGAAGCACGCCCGGCTCGTGCGGTGGCGGAGCCTCCTCCGTGATCTTGACGATGCTCCTCTCCGTCTCGTTCACCTCAACCAGTGCGAAGCGCTCGCAGTGGCCGAAGTGGGTGCAGAGCACCCCATCGGTCATGGGCAGCGCGATGATCATCCCTTCATGCTCTTTCCTCCACGGTCCTCCATGGTTCTTGGCGCGCCGCAGTGGCCCCGCCCGCCGCCGTGCCCACGTCCTTCGCCACGTCCTTCGCCGCGGCCGGACGAATCGACCTGGCGAACCGGACCGCCATCCACGCGCAGTGCCTTGCCGTGCACCAGAGCGTCGGCCACCTTCTGGTGTGCCGACTCCGCGATTCGACCGAAGGTCTGGCGCGATACCTGCATCTGCTCCGCAGCCTGCTCTTGGTAGAGCCCTTCCAGATCCGCAAGGCGAAGGGCCTCGAACTCGTCGAGCGTCAGCGTGACCTCCTCTAGCACGCGCAGCGGGATCCCCGCCGGCTTGAAGTAGGTCGCATCGGGACGACAGGCGATTCGCCTCGGGGAGAGGGGTCTTGACATCATGCGTCTCCTAGACTCTTATTATTAGCATATGCTCATTACCCGCGCCGCGTCAAGCTGGGGATGTCTCACTGCGCTCGTCGCGGCTGCCGCGGCACTGGTCCTCAGCTCGATCGGCAGCCTCACGGTGGCGCTCGCCGCAGGAGCGGGCGTTGCCGCGGCGGGTCTGGTTGCCGCCGCGCTCCGGAGCCGTCGCCGCCGCCCAACCGCCGAGGCGACTGATGAAGGACCGCGCAGTCCGAGTCGCCGACGCTTCCTGGCCCTCTCGGCGGCGGCCGCGGTCCCGTTCGTGCTCGCCGGTGCCGGTCTCGGCCGTCTCATCCGCCGCCTCACCAAACCCGACCCGGAACCCACGATCGAAGGCATGGCCAAGGACCTCGGCTCCGAGTACCTCGAACTGGTCCGTCGCGGCTTCCACGCCGAGACCTCGGGAGACCTCCAGTTGCTGCTCGCGCCGGGCAGCACGTCCAACTACGCGCAAGAATCCACCAGCCTCGTCTTCCACGACCCGCGAAGCTCTCACGCCTCGGTTTGGATGTACCTCGAACGCGTGCCCATCCTGGTGTACGCACCCGGGATCCTCGGAGAGCCCGCGGTCTCGGAGGATGCCGTCACGCTCGCGGACCTCGCCCCCACGACGGCGACGCTCATCGGCTTCGACGGCTTCCACGCGCCCGAAGGCCACACGCTGTCGGGTGTGCGGACGCCGGCCGAACCGCCGAAGGTCGTGGTGACCTTCGTCATCGACGGTGGCGGTTGGAACGTGCTCGAGCGATGGCCGAACGCGTGGCCGAACCTCAAGGCCCTGATGAACCGGAGCCTCCTCTTCACGAACGCGCTGCACGGCTCGTTCCCCGCCGTCACCGCGACGGCTCACGCGACGATCGGCACCGGCGCATTCCCGCGCACGCACGGCATCTCAGGCCACAATCTGCGAGACGGCAACCTGGTGCGGAAGGCCTACGGCACCCTCGGGCACGCCGACCCCTCCGACATCAAGGCCCCCACGCTCGCCGAGTGCTGGAGCGAGCACGCGAGCAGCAGGGGGTTCATCGGCGAGTTCGGCTACCAGGTCTGGCACTTGGGGATGATCGGGCGCGGGGGGAGGATGCCACTTGGAGAGAAGCCGGTCGCGGTCTACTGGGACGAGCCTGGGTACTGCTGGGCGCCGCAGAACCCCGATCTGTACCGGCTGCCGAAGCAGATGCCGTCGGACGCGACGTTCCAAGCAGAGTTCGCGGACTGGAAGGCCGAGCACCCGCAGGACTTCCCGCCGAACCAGCCGGACATGGTGGGCAGACAGACGCCAGCCTGCTCGCCTCCCATCATCAGGTTCCAGGGCGACGTGATTGAAGCCGCGTTCGCATCTGAGGAGATCGGCAGCCACGGAGCCACCGACCTCGTCTACATCAACTACAAACAGCCCGACTACACCGGCCACATCTACAACATGCTCCAGCCACAGGAGGAGGTGGCCCTGCGAGCGGTGGACGAGCAGCTCCAACGGCTGGTCGACATGCTCGAGGGGAGGTTCGGACCCGGTGAGTTCGCGCTCATGGTCTGCGCCGACCACGGCCAGTGCCCCCTGGTGGAGACCTTCGACGGTGTGCGCCTCGACCCGATACAGGTGACCGCCGACATCGAGGCTCGGTTCGGCAACCGTTCGCTGTACCCGTTGGTGCGCTACATCGCGCCCTCGGAGATCTTCCTGGATTCTCGCGGATTGCTCGATTCGGGCTACTCGGCCGCCGACATCGCAGCGTGGTTCATCGACTACACCTACGGCGACAACTACCACCTGTACGCCGGCGTCCCCCGTGACGCGATCGAGTGGGGCCGCCTCGACCACAAGCTCTTCTCGGCGGTCCTGCCCAACAGCTTCATCGAGCGACTACAGCAGGAAGGCTCGCTCGGGTCGTACGGGGCCACGAGGTACCCGGACGCCGACCCGACGGGCATCCCGAGGGTGCCTTTCTAGGGACCGGCGGGCCGGAGGCGGACGTGAACATCGCCACCGGGAACGTGGACTCGATCAAGATGCGCTTGAGCGATGATCCGTGACCGGCTTCGCCTCACTGGGCCGCGTGCGCTGGCACCTTCATGGATGACGGGACGCAGCCAAACACGCTCGGTGAAGGTGCGCTCTCATGGGCCACCTGCACGGTCGTGGTGCTGGAGCCAGAGCTTGTGGTGCTCGGAGCCCTCACGAAGCATCTTCGCGCCGCACTGGGGGCAACGCTCGTCCCGGCACCTTACGCCCTGTCGGTGCGCCAGCCTCGTCTCGCACCTTGGACAGATACAGTACCCGTCAGGACCCTCGTGGTGTCGCTCTTCTACCGCTGTCATGGTTCGCCTCCCCATGCTCAGGTCGCGCCCCGCTGCTACACCTCCAGCATAGGTCCCTGCAAGGCGCGGAAGGGGCCCTACGACCCGTCCCCCCGGTGACCCCCATAGACATCGAGCAGACGGATGAAGGTAGTCTTCGCAACAACAGGAAGCGATCTCGATGCTTCGTTGGATAGCCGTTCCGGTCGGCCCCGAAGTCCCTTGTCCGGGATCTGGACAGCGAGGCAGGGGGCCGCTGACGTCGAAGGACATCGGTTATGAGCGAGAACGTCATCACCTACAAGCCCATCGGTGTGATCCGCAGCGAACATCTCGCCGTGGAGGAGACGCCTATCCAGCCGGTCTACGCCAAGGGCTGTAAGGGACGGGCGGAGGTATCTGCAGAGTTCGCAGATGGCTTGCGTGACCTGGAGGGCTTCTCGCACATCTACCTCATCTATCACTTCCATCGGGCAGGCCCCGCAAGACTCATGGTGAAACCGTTTCTCCAGGACGTGGAGCGGGGAGTGTTCGCCACGCGTGCGCCCTCCCGACCCAATGCCATCGGGCTGAGCGTGGTTGAGTTGGTCTGCCGCGAAGGCAATGTGCTCCATCTTGACGGGGTGGACATCCTGGACGGCACGCCGCTTCTCGACATCAAGCCCTACACGGCCAAGTTCGATCTGTTCGAGACGGCCCGCGACGGGTGGCAGGATGATGTTGACGAGGAAACAGCTGGGCAACGCGGCCGTCGGGGTTACAGAGGCGGAGACACCTCGTGATCATCGGGGATCAGAGAGCGGTCGTGTCCGGTGTTCGGGGGCAGAAGGGCCGGGTGTGCGCCCGTGCCGCGCCCTCGCTGCAAGCGGCTACGATGCGGGAAGTCGCATCACGAGCAAGGGGGCGCGGATGGGAACCAAGGGCATCGAGATCGTGGACCTGGACGTCGGTGAACTGCTGGGGATCCTGAACGGGGCGTTCTCGGACGAGTGGCTCGCCTACTACCAGTACTGGATCGGAGCCAAGGTCGTGAAGGGCCCGATGAAGGAAGCGGTCATCGCGGAACTCCTCCAGCACGCCGCGGACGAGCTGCGGCACGCAGACATGCTCGCCATGCGCATCATCCAGCTCGGCGGCACGCCGGTGACCAAGCCGGAGGAGTGGTACAAGCACTCAGGCTGCGGCTACGAGGCGCCCGATGACCCATTCGTCAAGAAGGTCCTCGAGCAGAACATCAAGGGCGAGCAGTGCGCGATCCTCACCTACCGGAAGCTGGTCGACCTCACGGCACGGAAGGACCCCGTGACCTACAACATCGCCCTCCAGATACTGCAGGACGAAGTCGAGCACGAGGAGGATCTCCAGGAGCTGGTGGAGGACCTGCAGACGCTCGGCCTGTAGCTGGCTCAAGAGCGCCGGAGCGGGGATAGCGCTCTGACCGGAGACCATTCCGGAGACCGCCTCTCTCCGTTCGCTCCCCCGCAGTGGGGTCGTGTGGTGGACCTGAGGAGCCTCACGTCATGCGGGGAGCTGGCCTTGAACGTGTCGGCGGCCCCCACCACGTCTCCTCGTGGGGGATCCCGAGCTGGACCCAGTGACCCCCGTCAGTACCGGCAGAGCTGAGACACCGTACCGCCCGAGTCGAAGGACTCGAAGGAGTCGTACACCGCTACCCACTTCCCTCCGGTGACGACACAGCGGAAGTGGGGATTCGAGACGAACAGCACACCCACCACGATCAAGGCCATAACCAGAAGGACGATGACGCCCCTCTTCGCGTCCTCGTCCACCACCCGCTCCTTCCGTGGTGGCGACCGACAGCCCCCTGATTCTAGCCGCGGCGCTTGCGGGCCTTGTCTTGAGGAGGAGGCTCAAGAGTGGCATGGCCCGTGCCTGCGAACACGAACCGGGGCAGTTCATCCTCGATGACCTCGGCCAGGCTTGGACCGAACACGGGGGCATGCGAGCCGCAGAGCTGCTCGTGAACGGCACGCTCCAAGAGCAAGCCGTCCGGCAGGCAAGGTCCCTGGGGGCTCCGGCTACCGGGGGTTTTCGCCTGCCTCAGAGCGAGCTGCGCAGGTACGCGGTGATGATCGTGCTGTTCCACCTGGGGTTCGGCATGGTCGCGCTCGTAAACGCGTTCGACACCACTGGCCGCTGTTCATCACGCGGATTCCCCACGCGGTCATCCCCTGGCTCGTCGTCCACGGCGACGACCGGGCGGCCGAGCGCTCCTAGGCGGCATTCGTCTTCAGCACGGTCCCGACCAGGGCCGAGGCGATAGCCGCGAGAGCCCCAATCGCGACGAACTGCAGGCCGTCCCGCCACCAGGGCCGCCCCGTCACGCTGCCCTTGTATCCGCCGAGAGCGAACAACGCCGCCACAGACAGTGCGCCGGCGGTCGCCATCGCCCACCCGATCGGCAGGAAGACGAACGGCGTCAGGGGAATCGCGGCGGCGACGAACGCGGCGACGAACGTGACGAGCGCAGCCCGGAGCGGATCCTTGAGGCTGGCGGCGACGGTCCCCTCCTCGTGGTGATTCACCCGCCGCTGCAGATCGCGTTCGGCGCAGGTTGACGTGTAGAGGACGCCGCCCATCGAGATGGCCTCGGCGATGCCCGAGGCTAGGCCCGCCAGGGCAACGATCTTCGTGCTCCCCGACCCGATCCCGACTCCGAGGACGGTGGCCAGGACGTTGATCAAGTTGTCCTGGGCCCCGAGGATGATCTCGCGGAGGTCGGCCGCGGGTGGCCTATTGCGCCCATCTTCGTGCATCGCAGTTCTTTCCACGCCGGGAACCTCCTCGGTTCGGAGGTCGAAGTGTGGCACGGCTCCCTGACATGAGGAAAGGCCCCGTGCGGGGGCCCGAGGCCGGGGGGCTTCGAGGGCGTCTGGTTTTCGAACCCCTCAGGCAGAGATCACGGATCGCTCGGAGCTCGGCGCCTGCATCGTCGCGGTCATCGGCGCGCCGGATCCCGCTCGCCATCTCGTGGCCGAGACCGGTCGCACTGAGGCGCGCGCCGGTTCGCCGCAGCCACGCCAGGGCTTCCTCAAGCGCCAAGTCGGGGGCGGGCTCTCGTACGTCGATTCTGATGACGGTCCCCATCCACCGTATGGTCGCGAGGTTTCCGACGTTCCTCGCGCTCCCCACCACGGTGTTCTCAAAGGACTCGTGTCGGTCGCTTCGTGTTCGCATGAAAGCAAACCTGCCATCCATCCCTGTGACGGAACCGCGAACCGGTTGCGAAAGGGCTGCGAGTTGCGCCGTCTAGGTTGGGCTCTCGTTAAGTACACACGCGCCCCGCCAAAGAGACGCGCCGAGGCTGCAAGTCGAGCTCCGCCGCGCTCCCCCGGGCCGGCTGAAGCAGCGTGGGACGGCGCGACTCCCCGTGCTGAGCAGGGACCAGACCGGCTAGCTTTCCGAATGGCGGGCAGTATCGCTCGGCGCGGCTCCGGCGGCGCTGGGGCTCCCCGCCTCGCCATTCCACGGGATGCACACCTGGAATCGAGCTCCACCGGCCGGGGCCCGCGTGCACCTGGCCGAACCACCGTGCGCCTCCGCCAGCGCCGCAACGATGGACAGCCCAAGACCAGACCCTCCGCTCTCACGGGAACGAGACGGGTCGCCACGGTAGAAGCGTTCGAAGACGCTTTCCGCATCCTCCTCGGCGATGCCCGGACCCTCATCCTCGACCTCGAGCGCCGCGCCGTCTTCCTCTGTCCGCACCCGAACATGGATCGCGGAGCCCGGCGGCGTGTGCGTGACGGCGTTCGAGAGCAGGTTGTCGAGGATCTGCCGGACCCGCGCGGCGTCCGCGAGCACGACGACGGACTCGGGCGCCTCCAGGTCGATCGGACGCGACGGGTGCGCGACACGCGCCACATCGACGGCGGCGTCGGCGATCTCGACGAGATCGGTGGGCCGGCGCTCGAGCGGCCGACGCTGGTCCAGACGGGCGAGCAGTGATAGCTCGTCGACCAGTTCGCCCATGCGCGCGCTCTCCTGCTCGATCCTGCGCATCGCGTTCCGGAGCGCCACTGGATCGTCGGCTGCCCCGCGCCGGAAGAGCTCGGCGTACCCCCGGACCGACGTGAGCGGCGTGCGAAGCTCGTGCGAGGCGTCCGCAGCAAACCGACGCAGCCGCTCCTCGGAGGCCCGGCGTTCGGCGAAAGCCTCCTCGATCCGGGCGAGCATCGCGTTCAACGCAAGGCCGAGCCGACCGACCTCGGTCTTGGCGGTCGCCGGCTCGACGCGACGCGAGAGGTCACCGGCGGCGATGGCGCCCGCCGTCTCGCCCATCCGCTCGAGCGGCCGGAGCCCGAGGCGGACGATCCACCAGGCCAGCCCGGCGAGTCCTGTGAGCACGGCAGCGGTCACGATGGTCTCGATTGCCAGGAGACGCCTGAGCGTGTCGCTGACCTCGCTCAGCGGGATCGCGACCACAAAGGTCCCGTCGGTCGCCGGTACGGCGAGGACCCGGTAATCGGCATCACCGTTCTTTTCGGCCGCCACGGTGAACGTCTCCCGCGTGTCCGGGCCGGTCGTCGAGCCGGGAAGCCCGTCCGGCAGGTCCGGCGGGGAGGGCACGTCCTCGCTGAATGCGAAGACGTGATCCTCGACGAGGTTACCCTGCCGGTCCAGGAGCGCGGCGTACGTGCCGGCAGGGAAGAGGGCGTCGCCATCCGGTGGAGGCGAACCGGTCGGTGGGAACAAAGGCGCACTGAAAACCTGGAGCGCCGCGCGGGTGGCGACCGAGAGCTGCTGGTCGATCCGATCGGTGAGGAACGAGCTCAGGAAGCGGTACGTCGCCACGTCCGCGGCGAGCAGGCCTGCCGTCGCCAGGAGCAGTATGGCCATCAGGAGCCGCGCGCGCAGAGACACGGCTACTCCTTCGGCAGCCGGAGGATGTAGCCGACGCCGCGGATGGTATGGATCAGCTTCGGTCCGTGTGAGTCGACCTTCCGCCTCAGGTAACTGATGTAGGTTTCCGCGACCCCGGCCGCGCCACCGAAGTCGTACCGCCAGACGTGGTCGAGGATCTGCGCCTTGGAGACAACGCGCTTGGCGTTCAGCATCAGGTAGCGGAGGAGATTGAACTCCGTGGGGGAGAGCTCGATCGCCCGATCGCCGCGCCAGACCTCATGGGTATCCTCGTCGAGCTCGAGATCGGCGAAGACCAGCCGTTCGGAGGTGGTCTCTCTGTCGCTGGCACGGCGGAGGATCGTGCGGACCCTGGCCACGAGCTCCTCGAGGTTGAAAGGCTTGGTGACGTAGTCGTCCGCCCCCATCGTGAGGCCGCGGACCTTGTCCTCGGTGGCATCGCGGGCGGTGAGGAACAGGATCGGCGTGCGGATGCCGTCGGCTGCCATGCGCGCCTGGACCTCGAAGCCGTCCAGGTCGGGAAGCATGACGTCGAGCACCACGAGGTGCGGCCGGAACGAAGTCGCCGCCACAAGGGCCTCACGCCCGGTCGCGGCGGTCTGCACCTGGAACCCCTCGTAGCGGAGCACCGTGGCGACGAGGCCCGTGATGCTCGGCTCGTCATCGACGACGAGGATGCGGTGAGCTGCGGTCGTGGCCGCCGGTCTTGGGTTCTCCATGATGACGGCCATCGTATCCGCATAGCCGTAGAACGGCCTAGGAGTTTCCTGTGAGGTTCGTGAGAACTGCAGCGACGGGCTCGCGCCGGTCACCGCTCGCCTAGGTTCTTGGCGTAATCCCTGTCTCCTCCAAGGTTCCTCACAGGGAACGCCTCGAGTATCCAGGCCATGAATGACAACGGATCCAGCAGGCTCGCACTCAACCTCGGTCTCATGGCCGTCCTCGTCGCGATCGGCGTCGCCGCCTATCTCGTGCTCGGAGGAGGCGGAGGCCAAGCAACGCAGGGACAGACGGTCACCACGAACGTCACACGCGGCAACGTTCAATCCACGGTCTCGGCGTCGGGGACGATCGAGAGCTCCGAGACGGTCGGGCCGAGCTTCACCAGTGGGGGGATCGTGACCGCCGTGCTCGTGGACGTAGGCGATCACGTCCGAAAGGGGCAGGTCCTCGCGCGTGTCGACGCCTCGAACGCACAAGCGGACCTGCAGGTCGCATCCGCGAACGTGGACTCCGCCGAGGCCGGGGTGACGTCGGCGCTAGCAAGCCTCTCTTCGGCCCAGGCCGGCGTGACGTCGGCGCGAGCAAGCCTCTCTTCGGCCTATACGAACCTTCGGGAGCTTCGACACTCCGACACTGCGACCGACGCGCAGATCGCGGATGCCCAGGCGCAGGTGATCTCGGCGCGCTCACAGATCGATCAGGCGGAGGCCTCGTCGACCTCGGCGCGCTCACAGATCGATCAAGCCGAGGCCTCGTTGAGCTCGGCGAACACCCAGGTCACGCAGGCGCAGGAGGCCGTATCCGAAACCGTCCTCAGAGCGCCGGTCGCCGGGACGGTCGTCGAGGTCAACGGCAGCGTCGGCCAGAGCGCGGGCGGTACGACCTCCGAATCGACGACATCGTCGGGCACGTCGAGCACGTCGTCGACCTCCGACACGTCGGGGTTCATCGTAATCAGCGACCTCAAGAATCTGCAGGTCCTGGCGTATTTCTCCGAGACCGACACCGCACAGCTGAGGGTCGGGCAGCGCGCAAGCGTCACGCTGAACGCCCTGCCGGACGAGCAGGTGTCCGGGAAGGTGATCGCCATCGACACGACCTCCACGACCGTGAACCAGGTCGTCGACTACGGCGTCACGATCGAACTCGAGGACCGGCCGAACGACGTCCGAGTCGGTCAGACGGCCGTCGTCGTCGTCATCACCGGCCGGGCGAAGGACGTGCTGTCGGTGCCCTCCTCCGTGGTGCAGACGACCGGAGGGCAGGACACGGTGACCGTGCTGCGGGACGGGAAGCAGGTGTCCACGGTCGTCGAGCTCGGTCTGACCGGCGACCAGACGACCGAGATCGTCTCAGGACTCTCCGAGGGTGATGAGGTCGTGGTCCCGTCGACGACCAGCTCTACGGGCTTCCCGAGCGGAGGCTTCCCGGGAGGCGTCGGGTTGGGCGGCGCGGGAAGCTGATGGTGAGCGCGCTCCGTGCTACGCGTGCGGCCGGCGACGCGGCTACGCAGCCGCCGGTGGAGCCGCCGGTGGAGCCGCCCGTCATCGACCTGCACGACGTCCACAAGGTCTACGGCCAGGGCGCGGCGGCGGTGCACGCGGTGCGCGGGATCACGCTCCGCGTGGACCGCGGTGACTACGTCGCGCTGATGGGGGCTTCGGGCTCGGGCAAGTCGACCCTCATGCACATCGTCGGGTGTCTGGACGTACCGAGCTCGGGCCGGTACCTGCTCGAGGGCATCGACGTCGGGGAGCTCGACGAATCGCAGCTCGCGCTCGCACGCAACCGCAAGGTCGGGTTCGTCTTCCAGTCCTTCAACCTGCTCCCTCGGATCACCACGGTTCAGAACGTCGAGCTCCCGCTCGCGTACGCGGGCGTCCGTCGTCCGGAGCGCCGGCGCCGCGCGCTCGCGGCCCTCGAGGTCGTCGGTCTCCGAGAGGTGGCCGACAGGACGCCCCGGACGCTTTCCGGGGGGCAGCAGCAGCGAGCGGCGGTCGCGCGCGCCATCGTGACCAGCCCCTCGCTCCTGCTCGCCGACGAGCCGACCGGCAACCTCGACAGCGAGGCGACGAGGGAGCTGCTCGCGGTCCTCGACCGGTCGCACGCCGACGGGGGCACCATCGTGGTCGTCACGCATGAGCGCGAGGTCGCCGAGCACGCGAGGCGCGTGGTCACCATCAGGGACGGACGAGTGATCCACGACCGCGTTCAGACGCCATCCGGCTCGCCGGCGTCCTCGACCGACGAGGCGGTGGACCGATGAACGCCCGGGAGGTCCTGCGGTTTGCCCTCGGCGGAATCGTGACGAACCGGCTGAGGTCGGCTCTTACGACCCTGGGGATCCTGATCGGCGTGGGCGCGGTGATCCTCCTCGTCGCCGTCGGTAACGGCTCGGCGAAGCAGATCCAGGCGAACATCGAGCGGCTTGGAACGAATACGCTCACCGTGTTCAGCGGTCGCTTCGGACCGCAGGCCGCTACCGGAACCGGTCTGCTCAGCCAGAATCAGGACCTCACGGTGGCGGTGGCGAGGGCGCTGGCGAACCGGGGCGGCGCACCGCACGTGAAGAGCGTCTCCCCCGAGGAGGGTGGCCAGCAGACGGCGACCTACGAGGGAGCGTCCCACACCATCTCGCAGTTCATCGCCACGTACCCGAGCTACTTCGAGGCGTCGAACAGCCCGATCTCGCGCGGCGCGTACTTCACGAACAGCGACGTGGCGGGCGCTCGGAAGGTGGTGGTGATCGGGCAGACGGTCGCCGAGGATCTGTTCGGGACGGCGGACCCGATCGGCAAGCGCATCACGGTCGGCGGCGTCCTGTTCACGGTCGTGGGAGTGCTGGAGGACAAGGGCTCGACCGGGTTCGAGGACGCGAACGACATCGCCATCGCGCCCCTCACTGCCGTCCAGCAGTCGCTGACAGGCTACGGCGCGCTGTCATCGATCGTCGTTCAGGCGACGTCCTCCGACTCGGTCGACGCGGCGGAGGTCGAGATCACGGCGATCCTGAACGAGGAGCTTGGCGTCACCGATCCGACGCAGGTCCCCTACCAGATACTGAACCAGTCGCAGCTCCTCTCCGCGAGCACCGAGACGACGCGGACGTTCACCGTGCTCCTCGGCGTGGTGGCAGGGCTCAGCCTGCTCGTGGGAGGCATCGGGATCACGAACATCATGCTCGTCGCCGTGACCGAGCGGACCCACGAGATCGGGATCCGCAAGGCGGTGGGCGCGCCGCGGGGCGCGATCCTCGGGCAGTTCCTCTTGGAGGCGACGCTCCTGAGCTTGTTCGGCGGCGCGCTCGGGGTCGCTGCGGGGATCGTCGGTAGTCACTTCACGATCGTCGGGGTGAAGCCCGTCATCGCACCGGCATCGATCGCGCTCGCCTTCGGCGTGTCCGTCGCGATCGGGCTGTTCTTCGGCAGCTACCCGGCCAGCCGCGCGGCTTCGCTGGTGCCGGTCGAGGCGCTCCGATACGAGTGATGCAAGGAAAGGGGGCTGCGCTATGAGTACGCAGGAACCGACCGACATGAACGAGCGCGAAGAGCCGGGCCCGGCGCCGGCTGCGGAGGAGATACTCGCGTCGCCGCTTCCCACCCGCGACCTCGGCGAAGCGCTGGCGGGACGTCCGCCGCGCCGCGGCATCACGACATCCACCGGGGTGCTCGCGGCGATCGTGCTGCTCGCGGTGGGCTTCTTCGGGGGTCTCCTCGTCGGCCGCCATACGGCCTCCAGCAACCAGACAGGCTTCGCGGCTGGCGGACTCCCCGGGGGCTTCCCGACGCCGGTGGGCGGCACGAGCGGCGGCTCGTCGGGGAACGGCTTCGCCGTCGGGACCGTGACCCGTGTCGAGGGTGACACCCTCTATCTGAAGACGGCCGACGGCAGCACGGTCAAGGTCGTGACGGACGCCGACACGCAGGTCCGGGTCAGCAAGGAGGGCACGCTTCAGGACCTTCCGACCGGCTCGACCGTGGTCGTCCAGGGGACCTCCGCCGGTCAGGGTGTGTTCGAGGCTGCACGCATCGCGGAGGGCGACCTCGGGCCGGGCGGATCCGACGGAGGGATCCCGACCTCCGCATCGGCCGGGAACACGAACACGGGCTGAGCGTCGGGGCGGGTGGGAAGTCATAGACAACGCACAGGCGGACCCCATGCCGCTCCAAGGCGCACGGTCTTGACTGGCGGCGTGGGGCACGAGGAGGCGGGTGTGTTCACCAACCTGAGACGGCGGTCGTCGGCGAGGATGCTCGCGGTCCTCGCGGCGGCCGCACTCGCGCTCAGCGCGTGCGCGACGACGATGACGGCGACCCTCGGCTCCCCCTCTCCGAGCACGTCTTCGGTCGTGGCCGTCCTCGTCGGCTCGTCGTCACCCGCCTCCTACGACCCCAGCGACGAGCCGATCGTCCAAGTGGTGAAGCGCGTGACGCCCGCCGTCGTGACCATCACGAGCTACGTTCGTTCGACCGGGCTCTTCGGTGGGAGTGTGACCGACGAGGCCGTCGGCACGGGGTTCGTGGTGCGTTCCGACGGGCTCATCCTGACGAACGCCCACGTCGTCGAGGGCGCGATCGACGTTGCGGTGACCCTCCCGGACGGCCGGGAGCTGACCGCGAAGGTCCTGGCCACCGACCAGGATCACGACCTGGCCGTCCTCGACGTCGACATGCAGGACCTGGCGACGCTCTCGTTCGGCGACTCTTCGAAGGTCGTCGTCGGAGAGCGAGTGGTCGCGGTCGGCTATGCCCTGGACCTGTCTGGCGGGCCGACCGTGACCTCGGGGATCATCAGCTCGACGCGGCGCACGGTGCAGGCTCAGGACTCGACGGGGGAGGTCCGGACATACCGCGACGTCCTCCAGACCGATGCGGCCCTGAACCCGGGCAACTCCGGCGGCCCGCTGGTCACCCTCGACGGGGAGGTCGTCGGGATTAGTGCTGCCGGGACGACCCAGGCGGAGAACATCGGCTTCGCGATCGCGATCGATGTGGCGGAGCCGCTGCTCGAGTCGGCCACCGCGACCTATAGGCTGCCTCGAGTATCGGCGAGCACGCGGAGCGTCGGCCTGGCGTCGGTCGTCAAGGCGCCGGCGGGATTGGGCCGCCGCGGGACTTCTTGTGCAGCACCACCGGGACCGCAACGGTGTGAGACACGACGTCCTGCAACGGTGTGGCTGACGGTGCTCGTGTGACTCCTGTGACTATCGCAACGGTGTGAGACACCGATGGCGATAGTCAGCGGTTGCAGCATTGTGGAGCACCGTTGGTTGTGGAGCACGGGTCGCGAGGACCTGAGTGGACCGTCCGCTCACAAACCGAGCGACCTGAGGTGACAACGGCGAAGGCGCCCACGTGATACGTCACCCACGAATGTGTGCGCACAGATGTGCGTGACGGGGCTTGGGAATTGACTTCGGCGATCCGGCTTTGCTCGTGTCAGGGAGGTCGTGTAGCTTGCGGATTCAGTAGGGGGGCAAGGAGGCCGGGCGGGAACCGAGACAGGCGGGCAGGATGCGATTCTGTTTGGTCCATGCAGCGGACCTATACCTGGACACGCCGTTCCAGGGCATCGGGCAGGTGGCGCCCTTCGTGGCTCAGGCTCTCCAAGATGCCTCCCTGGATGCCTTCGATGCCCTGGTCGAACTCGCGATCGAGCGCGACGCGGCCTTCGTCGTGCTTGCCGGTGACATCTACGACGGTGCTGAAAGAGGTATCCGGCCACAACTTCGCTTCCGCATAGGTCTGGAGCGGCTGAGCGAAGCTGGCATCCGGTCATTTGTGGCTCACGGGAACCACGACCCTGTAGCCACCGGCTGGTCCGCTATCCGCAGCGACTGGCCACAGCGGGTGAAAGTCTTCGAGCCTGGGGCTGTCGAAGAGGTTCTCGTCGAGCAGGGGCAGGAGATCGAGGCCGGTGACGTCGTGTGCATCCTCAAGGCGATGAAGATGGAGAACGCGATCCCCCACCGCGCGAGGGGATCGTCTCCAAGCTCCCGATCGAGCCCGGTCAGGTCGTGGAGCCCGGCCAGACGCTGGCCGTCATCGACTGAGCAAGCCGCCGGCGCGCGAGAGAGGCTGGCCGCTCTCCGGGCCGGACGGCGTCGAACGGCGGTATCCGTGGCACCAGTAGGCAGAACGCCGACCCGTCGGGCCCCGACCGATCCAGCCACAGGCGGGCGCCGATCGTGTCGGCCATCTTCCGGCAGATGTAGAGGCCGAGTCCGGTCCCGCCGACGCTGCGCGTGATCGAGCTGTCGACCTGATAGAAGCGCTCGAACACCCTGTCCTGCGACTCCGCGGGGATCCCGGGGCCCTCGTCCTCGACCGTGACGAGGATGCCGTCGTCGGTCTTGATCGCGTGTACGGTCACCCGTGTGTCGGGCGGTGCGTACTTCAGGGCGTTCTCCACGAGGTTTGAGAGGATCTGGTGGACCTTCGCCTCGTTGGTCTCGACCAACGGAAGGCCCCGCGTGAAACGGAGGTCGAAGGTGTGGCCGTTCGCTCGTGGGCGCAGCTCTTCGACGATGAGCGACACGAGGTCCTCGAACGAGACGAACGAAACCGAAAGCGGCTCCACATGCGACTCGAGGCGTCCCACGATGAGCAGCTGCTCGATCAGACGGCGGAGGCGGTCGCTCTGCCGATCGACCGCCTGGAGGAACGACCGCTGCTGTTCATCGCCGAGATCGTCGGGCAGCTGCAGCAGCGTCTTGACGTAGCCTTGGATAGACGTGAGCGGCGTGCGGAGCTCGTGCGACACCACCGCGACGAACTCGTCCTTCACTCGGCTGAGCTCTTTCTCGTGCTCGAGCGACTCCTTCAGGCGCGTCACGAGGCGCGTCTTCTCGAGCGAGGCGGTGGCGCCCCAGTAGACGGTCGCCACCGGCACCACGAGCAGCGGGACGAGCCACGGGCTCCGTTCGGCGACGATGAGTACGACCGGTGATATCGCGAACAGCGCCGCCGCGGTCGAGGCTTGGAACCACAGGTCGTCGACGATGAACGCCATCGGGTGGATACCCTGGGCGAGCGCGATCCCCACGCCGATCAGCGTGTCGTTCACGACGAAGAAGACGAAGGCCGAGACGACGATCGCGCCGATGCTCCCGAGTGTCACGCGCGCCGGCGCGTTCAGCAGCTCGAGCACCAGGCCGGCCGCAGTCACCGATAGTGCGTACTGACCGACGTTGAACGCGACCTTCCAGAGTTGCTTGCGTTCGATCACGTCGGCGACGGCCGACGCGACGGAGAACACGAGGGCCGCCGGGCCGATGCCGTACGCGATGAGGATCGCGAAGCCGAACGTCGTGGAGGTGCCGATCTCCTCCACCTGGCCGTCGCGAGGCGCGGTGATCGGGAACAGCTCGCCCATGAACGTCAGCACGACGAACATCCAGAAGGCAGACGGGGCGTCAAGGAACCAGCGGAAACCCGTCGAGATGGTGACGGAGGTGAGAGCGACGAGCCCGGCGACCGTGACGACGGCCACGAAGACGCGAACGGAGCGCCGCCCAAGATCCCCGGCCGGGACCTGCTGCTCGACGTGGGCGACCTCACCGGGCGGAGCCGCATCCGCCGCCGGTATCCCGCGACGCGTGGAACCGAAGGAGTCGGCTTCGATCAGTGGGGCGGCCATTTGCGGGGCGCACCCAGCACGACGAGGAGCGCCGCGAGCGATGTCAGCGTGTACCCGAGGCGGATGAGGTACTTCTTCACGTGGTCACCCCCTTCCCCTCACACCGGGCGTGGAGCCCCCTCCCTACTAAGGAGGCCCTCCGCTTGATTCGGCCGTCCGACCGATCCCCTTGAGCCCACCGGATCGGCGCTTATCTGCAGGTACTTATCTACGGGTAGACAGTAGGACTTGGGGGCACGTCGAGGTATCGGACCTTTGTCCGCTTTCCCTTCCCCCCCCATCGCGGGGGAAAGGACCGAACGGCCTATGTCGAACGGGCGGTGCGCCCTCGGGCAACCGGCCTTCTCCCTCAGGCGCCGGCCGAGGGCTGCCGATAGGCAAGGGACCGCGAACACGAGGACCGGTCGGGAGGCTGCCGAGCCCATGCTGCTGCTCGTCTTCCTGGCCCTAGCCGCCACGGCGGTTCCGATCACCGGCGGCAGGCTGAGGGCGCTCGCCGACGTGCGTTTCCGGGGCCTCTGGCTGCTCTGGCTGGCGCTCGGCGTCCAACTCACGCTCACGTTCCTCCCAGGCACCGAGAGCGATATCCGCGTTGCCGGCCACGTCGCCACCTACCCACTCGGGATCGGGTTCATCTGGATGAACCGGCGGATCCCAGGTCTCTGGCTCGTCGCCGTGGGCGCGCTGATGAACCTCGCCGCGATCGCCGCGAACGGCGGCGTGATACCGGCCGCGCCGCACGCGCTCGCGGTCGCCGGGCTCCCGGCCGACCCCGGCGTCTACTCGAACTCCATCGCCCTCGCTGCGCCGAAGCTGCTCTTCCTCGGGGACATCTTCGCGATCCCCTCGTCCTGGCCGTTCTCGAACGTCTTCTCGGCCGGAGACATCTGCATCGCGCTCGGCGGCGCCGTGGCCATCCACCGGCTCGCCGGCTCGCGCCTTGCGCCGTCGGGCGCGGGACAGTTCACCCACGCGCTCCGGCACGGCGGTTTCGTGCGCCTGTGGGGCGCCCAGGCCGTGTCGAACCTCGGCGACTGGATCTACGCGCTCGCCGTGGCGGCGACTCTATCGACGCGGGCGGGCGGCGCCGAGCTCGCTCGAACGCTCTCGATCCTGCTGATCTGCCGGTTCGCACCGGCCGCGCTGATGGGCGCCCTCTTCTCCGGCCCGCTCGCCGACCGGCACTCGCGCCGTAACCTGATGGTTTTCGCCGACGTCGCACGGGCGGTCGCCGTCGCGTCGCTCCTCCTGTCACCGAGCCCGTCGCTGCTCCACTTCTACGCGGTCGCCGCGTGCCTCGGCCTGTTCGGCTCTGTGTTCCAGCCGAGCCTGATGGCGAGTGTGCCGAACGTCGTCGGCGAGGGCGAGGTCGTCGCCGCGAACGCCCTCGTGGGGGCAACCTGCCACTTCGCGGTCATGACAGGGGCGGTACTCGGGGCGTTCCTCGTGTCGGCGCTCGGGGCGCGCTGGGTCTTCGGGATGAACGCGGCGTCATTCACGGTGTCGGCGATCCTGATCCTCGGCGTGCGTATGCCGCGGTCGGCGCGCGGCGGCGCGGAGACCAACAGCCCACTTCGCGACCTCGTCGAGGGCGGGCGCTACGTCCTGTCCACACCCCTCGTGCGCGGCGTGCTGCTCGTGATGGGCATCGTGCTGATGGCGGCCGCCACAAAGACGCCGCTCGAGACGCCGTTCGTCCGTGACGTCCTGACCGAGGGAACCTCGTTCGCGGCGCGGACGCGTGTGCTCGCGTTCGTGACGACGGCGTGGGGACTCGGGATGCTGCTCGGCTCGTTCTCCTCACCGGCGCTCGCGCGCCGCTGGCATCGCGAGCGGCTACTGCCCATCGCGATCGGCGTCGTCGGGGTCGCGGTGCTCCTGGTGTCGCGGACGACCGATTTCGCCACCGCGCTGTTCGCGTGGCTGGTCGCCGGCGCCGCGTACTCGGTCGGCAACGTCTCCTACGGGTCGCTGTTGCAGGAGCGGACGCCGGACACGTTGCGCGGCCGGGTCTTCGCCGCGACCGAGGCCGTCCTCGACGCCTCGTACCTCGCCGGCGCGTTCCTCGCCGGCGTGCTCGGATCGGTGTTCCATGTCTCCGGCGCGTTCGCGGTTTCGGGCGGGATGCTGCTGTGCGCCGCGTCTCTCGCCCCGTTGCTGCTGCCCCGGCCGACGAGGCGGAAGGACCGCGCCCTCGGAACGGGAACGCCCGCGCGCTCGTAGCGATCGATCGGCACGAGCGCCGGCGGGCGGGTCACGCCCCGGGGCGGCCCCACGAGTCCCGCCCCGTCACCCGGAAGCCGGCGTCGTGGATCTTGTACGCGCGGTTCACGGAGATGAGCAGTGCCGTCATCGTCTCGGCGATCCGAGCCTGGCTGAGATCACCGGAATCGACCCAACGCAGGTTCGGGATCTGGTCGATCAGCCCACCGACCGTCGCCTTGGCCTCGGCGTCGGAGCTGCAGACGAACACGTCGCTATCCATCGGGCGGTCGAGGTTCTGCAACGCCTCGCCCGAGATCGTGTGGAAGGCAGCGACCATCCGCACCCCGGTCGGCAGGATCGCCTTGGCTTGCTCGACCGCCGACCCGTGCCAGGGGCGTAGGACGTGCCAGGCGCGCCCGCCGACCGGTCGGCTCGGTCAGCCTTCCTGCACGCCGGCCATGTAGGTGTCCCAGTCCATGAGGGGAATCTCGGGCGGCCAGGCCGACGGACCGCCGGGACGGACCGACAGATGACACGTCCTGGAGTCGGGCGTGGCGCCGTGCCAGTGCCACTCCTGCGCGGGGATCAGCGCCATCCCTCCGGCGCGATAGAGACGGCGCTGGGTCTGCGTGCCGACGACGCCCTCACCTTCGAGGAAGTAGAGCAGCTGTGCCGTCGAGTGGGTGTGTGGCATCGTCCGCGCCCCCGCGTCGAAGAACACCGCGAGGACCTCGAGGTCGACGGCTTCGCTCGCCGCGTTCATGTCATGGATGAAGACGGGACCGCTGAACCACTCCGGCTTCGCGTGCGGATGGGCGAGTGCTCGCCACGCGTCGATCGATCTCATGTCCGGCCTCCTGCGCCGCGTCGGAGCCTGAAGGGTACGTCTTCTCTGACTCGTCGCCCTGACTAGCACCGATGTGGCATCGCGCGGTCATGCTGTTCGCTCTCCTCTACGCGGTGCTCCGCCGCGTGATCGGGTCCGGTCGTCCGAGTGCGGATCGCGAACTGGAGATCGAGGTCGTCGTCCTTCGGCACCAGGTGAAGGTGCTCTCCCGCAAGGTCGGACGACCGAAGCTCCGCCGGATCGACAAGGCCTTCCTCGCCGCCTGCTCGCGCGTGGTGCCGAGGCATCGCTGGGGATCCTTCATCGTGGCGCCCTCCACCCTGCTGCGTTGGCACCGAGAACTCGTGCGGCGGAAATGGACATACAAGCAGGAACGCGTCGGCCGGCCGCCCGTCGACCCGGCACTCGCGGCGCTTATCTGCCGCATGGGAAGGGAGAACCCACGATGGGGCTACATGCGGATCAAGGGGGAGTGCCAGAAGCTCGGGATGAGTGTGGCTGCGACCACGGTGAGGAAGGTCCTTCGGGCCGCGGGGCTCGAGCGCGCACCCCGCCGGGACGGCCCGAGCTGGAGCGAGTTCCTGCGTGCTCAGGCAGACGGGATCTTGGCATGCGACTTCTTCAGCGTCGAGACCGTGTTCTTGCGCACGCTCTACGTGCTCTTCTTCATCGAAGTCGGATCTCGAAGGCTGCACATGAGGTCATCGACACGCAACCCTTCGGGGGAGTTCGTCGCGCAACAGGCGAGGAACCTGTGGATGGATGGTGAACTCGAAGGGGTGGCGTTCCTGATCCGGGATCGAGACTCCAAGTACACGGCTGCCTTCGATGAGGTGTTCATCTCCGAGGGTGCCCGGGTGATCAAAACCCCGGTTCGGGCTCCCAAGGCCAATGCGTTTGCTGAGCGGTTCGTTCGCACCGTTCGCCACGAGGTCTTGGATCTCACGCTCGTGCTCGGCAGAGGGCACCTGGACCGGATCCTTCGGCACTACGCGGAGCACTACAACGCCCAGCGCCCCCGCCGGGGTCTGGATCTTCGAACTCCAGCCGGAGCGTCTGAGCGGCCGATCTCACCCGGCGCGCCACGCGTTCGCCGGATCGATATCCTCGGCGGCCTGATCCACGAATACGAACCGGTGACTGCGTGATGGATCAGGGAAAACGTACCCTTCAGGCTCCGAGTCTCACAACAGATGGACCGATGAGAGGGGCTCGGTCAGGCTCATGACCCGGAGCCCTCCAAGCGTGTCGAAGGTCCGCAAGGGTAGGTACAGCCGCCCACTCTCCGGCTTCTGAGCGGAAGCAGTTGTCACGCGCTCTGACGACCAACGGGCGTCTTGCAGCGGTGCAGAAGACCGCCGGGATAGCAGCGGTGTGGAGCACCGCTGCTCCCCAGCGGCCTCGTGCCCGTGCCTTCGTGCACTGTCTGCTAGAGATTGGCGCTGAGGCCAGACGCTTGAGGGGTTAGGAGATAGACGGGTCCTGAACGCCGCCCCCTTCCCGGTTCGGGTTTGCGGCTTGGGCTGATCCTTGAGACGGGTCCGGAACGCCGCCCCCCGCCGATCCGGTAACGGCGCAGACTTCGGGTGATCAGATCCGATGGATCTCGCGCTCACGCATCGGCGACCGTGACCACGACCTTCCCCTTGGGGTGGCCGTCCTCCAGATAGCGCATCGCCTCGGGGGTCTGGCTC